>ERZ1699231.50-NODE-50-length-49468-cov-10.196064_pt1 | contig 49468 bp, 41 predicted proteins | sample MGYA00581551_ERZ1699231 | MGnify/ENA primary metagenome ERZ1699231 (study PRJEB42319, sample SAMD00040326) | human oral metagenome | material: saliva | host: Homo sapiens | study: EMG produced TPA metagenomics assembly of PRJDB4115 data set (Metgenomic analysis of... | reverse complement strand
AGTTCTTCTTATCCTCTTCTGTCCACCAGTTCTTCATGTTGCCATCCTTATCAAATTGACAACCTTGGTCGTCAAATCCGTGGCTCATCTCATGTCCAATGACAGCACCGATAGCACCATAATTAGCTGCATCATCCACTGTTGGATCGAAGAAAGGAGGCTGGAGAATAGCTGCAGGGAAGTTAATACTGTTGGTTGTTGGGTCATAGTAAGCATTAACCGTCTGTGGAGTCATGTGCCATTCCTTCTTGTCAACAGGCTTACCCCAGCGTTTAGCAATACGGTACTTCATAGCTGCTTCCTGTACAGCCTTCACGTTTTCAATCAATGACTTATTGTCATCAATCACGAAAACGCTATCCATATTCTGCCATTTATCAGGATAACCAATCTTGATGTCGAATGCCTGTAGCTTCTCCAAAGCCTTCTGCTTTGTAGCAGAAGTCATCCATGTGTTCTCTTCAATGCGCTGTGCAAAAGCATCTTGGAGGTTCTTTACCAATGTAATCATACGTTGCTTGCTGCTTTCAGGGAAGTATTTCTGTACGTAGAGCTTACCTACAGCCTCACCCATGATACCCTGTACGAAAGACAAAGCACGCTTCCAACGTGGCTGTTGCTGCTGAACACCGTATGCTACCTTGGTATATTCAAAGTTACGATCAGAGAAGTTATCAGACAACATACCTGCAGAACTTGAGATAACAGCAAGCTCCATGTAGGCTTTCAATGCGTCTAACGGAGCCGTAGCAAGTATCTTCTCAACTTCATGTACAGGCTCTGGCTGTCCAACATCAACCTTTCCGCCGTTATTTGGATAGCCGGAAGCTTTCAAAAGGTAGTTCCAATCGACACCAGGATAGTTTTTCAAGAGTTGTTCCCAAGTCATTGGGTGATAGTTAGCTTGTGGGTCGCGTGACTTTACTTGGTCATAGCTAACCTTTGCAATCTGGTTCTCAATAGAGAAAGCAGCCTCCATCTTCTTCTTCGCAGTTGCAGCATCGTTGCCAGTCATCTTGAACAAATCGTTGTTCAGACTCTTATATGCTGCTATAACAGCCTTCTGTTGATCGTTAGGCTTTGTATAATATTCAGGATCAAGACCAATACCACCTTGTGAGATACCAATGATATAACGGTCAGAGTTCATTGCATCTACTGTCATACCAAAGCCAACAGGGAAGGTGCCATAGCCTTTCACGTCGAGGTCATACATCAGTTTGATGAGGTCCTTACGATTCTTCGCAGCACGAATCTTTGCCAATACAGGTTTAATAGGGGTATATCCCTCACGATTGCGGCGTACACTATCCATGTAAAGGTTGTAGATAGAAGCAATCTTCTGTGCTACAGTGCCTTTCGTTTGTGGCTTCTTAGCATAGTCCTCAACCATTTCACGGATGCGTTTCTTGTTCAATTCTTCCAAATCAACAAAGGCACCGTTCATTGGATGCTCCTTGTCAAGCGGATGGCTCTTCAACCAGTTACCTGCAGCATACTCATAGAAGTTCTCACCGGGCTTCACGTTAAAGTCCATGTTGTTGCGGTCTACGCCCGACTTCAGTCCCTGTGCCATAGCTGATGTAGCTATGAATGAGGCTGCAAAAAGTAAGATTTTTGCTTTCATGTGCTTATTGTTTTATGTGTTAAATATATACTTTTCTGCCATTTAATGTTACTTCTTCTCACCTTAAAGGTGTTATTAAGACGTTATTTGTCTTGAAAATTATCTTATTACAAAGGTAAATAAAAAAGACCAATGTTATTCTATTAGTCGTTTTTTTTACTGAAGAACTACATTAGCGATGTGTTTTTTTTATTCTTTTAACATGCGTCGTCGGTAATTTTCGATGTCTTTAAACTTATAAAAGGACAGCTTTATGTGTTGTGACTATCTGTTACTGTAATAGTATTCTCTTGTATGTGAAACTTCTATTACTCCATATTTCTAAGTTCGTTTTGGTAATATAGCTTGCTTCTATCAATAAGTTGAATATATTTCGGTAAGCTGTTATAATGTGTTTAGTGCTCCGCACCACTGGTGCGGAGGCCGAACACCATTGGTGCAAACCATCAACACGACATGTGCGGAGTACTCGCACATAGGTTGAAGATGGGAAGAATGGTGTTTAAAGGCTATTATAATAAAGATAATAAGAGGTTAATAGTTAACTAATATGTGGAAAAACTTCACAAGATAGTCTTGTATATAAGCATTTCTTAATGGTATGTATAATCGAGATTGCACTATGGACAGTGCAATATTCTGCATAAATTGCACTATCCGCAGTGCAATAAGAATTACTTATGAACAACATTGTGTTGCTCAATATTTAAATAGTAAAGTCTTTTTCTTACAGATATTGCTGCTCTTTTGATAAGGGATAAAGCTGATATCGTATAATAGCAATCGCCCTCATCAGTCCAAGATAAAAATGAAGTTTGGACAGATGAGGGCGATTGTTGTTATGTTAATGTCTGATGTTGAGGCTTACTCCTGTTCTTGCTCCTCCTCATTGAAGAGAGCATCTTTAAGCTTCTGATAGAGGAATGAGAGGATAAGGAGAATGGCTCCAAGGCTGATGAAGACAATAATCTTACCAAGAGCAGGCATTGCCCATACGTCATTGAGAATGAGTTTGCCAATGACAATACCGAATTCTGCCAAGCTAACAATACGAATCTCCTTACTGTGGTAACGCATACCGATACACATCAAGATGAAGGCTGCAATACCTAACGACAAAGAGAAGGCGGTACTGAAGTTTACTTCATTGAAAGTAATCAGCAATAAACGCGTCAAAGTAAGCCACATCAGTGTTGATATAATGGAGTATTCTATATGTAAGTTTCGCTGATTAGAGGTTACAAGAAGTTGACCACGCATACAATATGCCATATAAGCGATTGTTACGAGTGCCATTAACCATCTCAGTAAGAGTCCGTCTGGAGCTGTGTAATTCCATACAGTCATAGCAAATAAGATTCCTGCAAGATAGAGGCTTATCTCGTATGCTAACTTGTTTTCACTTATTTCGAAGCGTTTGCGCAGGATAAGTGCTCCTCCTAAGAACATTATGTTTGCTGTAAGTAGAGACGCATACTCTGATATTGGTTGCTCAAGATGGAAGTGGAAGTTGTCTCTGAAAGCAAGGAACAGGATGCTGAAGCCCAACGCATAGGCTATAGCATTGCATGGAGTGTATGCGATTAGACGCTTCGTATCACTGAATAGTTCCTTATTAAATTGCATAATGACAGCTACAACATAGTAGGCTATACTTACAAATGTAGTCACAAAGAAGGCACCATTGAAGAATAAACTATCTCCTGTATCATGGATGAAGGCGTCAGTTGTTCTGTAGTATGCCAATGCTCCCAACGTTAGGAGTAATAATACTGCTGAAGCCAACTCGTAGATTCTGTTTTTCTCCTTTGTGAAGAGCCACAAAAGAAGTACTGACTCAGCTGCCCATACCATAAGAACATTGGCTGTGCTGAACAGAATTGGAATACCCATAGAGGCGAATGTGACCGCAAGTCCTAACATAAGGTTGCGCAGTGTGTCTTGTCCTTCGACGCGGAATCGCAAATAAAGGTGTATTGCCAGGTTGACAGCAGCTATGAAGAAAGCTAAGTAAGCTGTCGTATCAGATGATGCTTCGAAGTGTTGTAAGAGGAAATCGCCATAAATAAGATACATGAAGCTATTAGCTGTGATGATACCCAATAGTCCAAGTCGGGTGTTTTCACCATACTGTGTGCGCAGAATAAAGACAACAGGCAATAGGAAGATGACGTAGAATAATGTTGCAAAAGCAAATAGGGTAGGATAAGTTGTGACAGCTTCGCTATCAGAGAATGATCCTAATGCTGTTGTTCCCCATAATATTATATAGGTGAAAGCGAAGGAAACCATAGGTAGTATTGCCCATTTCTTATACATTGCAAGGCAGAACATACCAATGTTCAATATGGTAATATAAATCTGTAGGCTAATGATACTACTTGAGTCCGTACTAATAATGAAAGGTGCAATAAAGCCGCCAACGAGTGCTGTGACTGCCAATTCCTTCCTATCGTATAGGACGGAGACTGCCGACATGAAGATAGTTGTGACGCATAAAATCACGAATGCTATTGTATGAGAGAACAAGGCATAGTAATGGAAGGCGATGGCTGTAATCAAATAGTAGATACCAAAGGCACCACCTGCTAACAGTGAACTGAAAGTATGGTAGCGTTTGTGTAATCGTTCAGCCAGTACTAACATACCTGCGCCGACCGCATAGCCCATCAATGTACGTGCAGTCTCATTAATCCAGTTCTGGTCGATAGCATATTTAACGAAGAAACCGATACCAATGATAAAGATGAGAATACCAATCTTTCCAAAGAGGTTCTCACCGATATATTTCTCAAAGTTGGTCTCAGAAGTGGCATATTCTTCTATTTCCTCCTCTTCCTCCATAGCCATTGCAGGTTCTTCCTGCTCTTCTTCTACAGGTTCTTCAATGGTTTCAGGGGTTTCTTCCTCAACTTCTGGAGTCTTATCCTTTGTCTCTTGAATAGGAATTTCTACAGTAGAAGGTCTGATATCCTCATTGTGTACAATAGGAACTTCTATAGTTTCTGGTGTTTCCTGTAGCTCTGGCTGTTCGTCTTCAGCCGTATTTTCTGTTTCTTCAGCCTTATCGGTTGTTGGTGTTTCGTCCGTTATAGGTTGTTGCCACCAGTTAGGATTAGGATTAACGGACTCATTATGAACTTCCTTCGGCGTTTCTACGACCTGCTCCTTAGGTTGTTCAAGAGACTCTTTTGGCTTTGTTTCTGTTTCTGTTTCAGCTTGTTTCTGTTTCTCACGCTGCATCTTTTCAATGATAAGTTTCAGTGTGGAAATCTCAAAACTGACGTTGTTTAGCGTATTACTTATTTGGTTAAGCTTGGAGATAAGATAGAAGAAGCCCAGTAATGCTATTGAAAATAAGATGATACTAAAAAAGGATAGAAGGTCATATTCCATGTTCTAAGTATTTAGTTTTGGGTGTAAAGATAATCATAATGTATGATAATGACGAATATTAACCAAGAATAATACTTATTTCTTTTGTTTTAAACCCAAATCGGAAGGCATACTATAGTAAGAATTAAGTTCTTCCATTGTATCTGTGGATGCTTTTCGTATAGCGTTAACGGAACAAAGACATAGTTAGGACTGTCGACTATCTATTCGTTTCTTATCCTCCGAGCAGAGACCCTTTTTCTTTTTAATATTCAAAAAGTTGTAGATAATGTTTTGAAAAATTATTACACTATATCGAGTAAATTATCTATAAATAAGAACAAAAACACATGTAAAAAGGGAGGTTGTAACCATCAGTAATTCAGTTAGTTATAAAGTAGTATCGGAAAAGGTGCTTAATAGGACTTCAAAAGGGCGTTAGTAAGGGTCTTAAAGGGCGTCTTTTGCAAGTCAATTAAGCGTCTTTTAGAAGCCAAAAGAGCATGTATTGGTTTCGGAGAGCATGAAAATAATTTACAAGTAGCGTTGATGTTGTAATAGGTTGCTTGTAGAAGACAGAATGACATAGTTTCAAATTGCATTTTATCTTGTAGTTTATCCTCCCTTGTAATATTCTATTTTCAATCTATATATTTAATTGTAGAACCCAAGATTATACCTATTGTGGGCTAATGATAGTTGGTTTAAACCTATACAGGATATCATTTACACATTTAACAGAAGAACCTATAAAACTTATACGAAACAAGACTTAGTTGATAACACCGTATTATTTTGTACTTAAACTTTGCCTTGTACTAAAATAGTGTTAACTTTGCAAGCAAATATATACGTTTACATGAAATTTATTAAGTATGCTGTCAGTTTACTGAATAAGGCGTATCAGCCCATTAAGGACAACGCCTCATTCTTTTTCTTCATGTACCTTATCGGTATATTAGTATCATATGCGGAGTTGCCAACCAACAACCCCGATGCTACTGTATATAGTAACCTGTGGTTAGAGTTGTTTCTCGACCTATATGTTATCTGCATCATTCTTACACTATTCCCTCTAAAGATTCGCCGATGGATTCGTGCTTTTTTGTATATCATCGCTTACTGCACGAGTCTTACTGACCTCTTCTGTTGGGTGAAGTTCCAATCAACGTTGAATCCGTCAATGCTCCTACTTGTTGGTGAGACTGATGAACGTGAGGCAAGCGAGTTTTTCAGTAGTTATTTTACGTCAGATCTTATCTTCTCAAGTGTAGGATTACTACTGCTTGTGATGCTTATTCATATCCTAACAACATTTCTGAAGAAGGTAAAACTGTCACCAGCTATTAGCTATAAGGTAACAGTGGCGAAACAAATCATTAACCATAGTTACTACATTCTTGGGGGCGTTTGTCTCGTATTTCTTGGTTGGGCGATTGAATCATCTGCGCACAACAAGAAAGAAATGGTACAAATGTTCTCTTTAGACACCATTGGCTCTGTAGAACATGAACTAACAACTGCAGATTGTGCACAGTTCTATCTGCCTGTTTATCGCCTTGCTTTCAGTATTTTCTCTAATGAGTTAGCATCGCAACAAGTTGACCGTCTCATCGAAGCTAAAGACAAGATGAGTGTGGATAGTTGTTCGTTTAAATCGCCAAATATCGTCCTTATCATCGGTGAGAGCTATGGAAAGCTACATTCACAACAGTATGGCTACTTCATGCCGACGACCCCACGTCAGATTAAACGAGAGAAGTCGGGATTGCTTGTACCGTTCAGTGATGTCGTAGCACCATGGAATCTGACCAGTTTCGTGTTTAAGAACGTCTTTTCTCTACACGTTGTTGGAGAGAAAGGGGAGTGGTGCGATTACCCACTCTTCCCTTCACTCTTTCGTAAGGCAGGCTATCATGTGACCTTTATCACTAATCAGTTCTTGCCTAAGGCAAAGCAGGCTGTGTATGATTTTAGTGGTGGATTCTTCCTTAATCATCCAGAACTTTCAGAGGCGATGTTCGATTCACGCAATCAACAATTATACCGATTTGATCGAGGATTGCTCGATGATTACGATAAAAATCAGCAACAACACAACACCGATCATAATCTTATCATCTTCCATCTCCTCGGACAGCACGTCAAATATAACCAACGTTTCCCAAGCGACCGTCGCCACTTTAAGGCAGAAGATTATGAGAAGAAACGTGCCGACCTTAATGGAAAACAGCGAAATGTATTGGCTGATTACGACAACGCTATCTTATATAATGACTCCATTGTAGATGCTATTATTAGTCGTTTTGAGGACAAGGAGGCTATCATTATCTATATGCCTGATCATGGAGAGGAATGCTATGAGGGTAATCGTGGATTCATATGCCGCAATCACTCGGCTGCTATTGATTACGACTTAGCGCATTATGAGTTTGAAATTCCTTTCTGGATCTTCTGCTCTTATAAATATGCTGCTAAGCATCCCGACATTTACAAAGAAATAATAGGTGCTAAAAACCGTCGTTTTATGACGGATGCACTACCGCACATGCTGCTCTATTTGGCAGGTATTCATACGAAAGACTACCATGCAGAGTATAATATCCTCAGTCCACAATACAATGAAATCAGACCGAGAATACTAAAGAATACAACAGATTACGATAAGCTTACTCGTCCTTCGGAGAAGTATCTCTTACCGAAGCAGAAGTCTATATCAAAATAGGAGACAGCTTCCAAGGTGGCTGCTGGACGCATAGAGGGGAATTAGATCAGTATAAAGAAACGCTTAAAAAGGACAGAATCAATCATTAAAGTTAGGATGTTGAATAAGGAAAGGAATACATATACAGAACAATCCGTACCAGAACAGAGGAAAGAACGCCGGGAAGCGTTGCTTACACGGGTAGAGTGTGATGCGTTGAGAGGGCTTGCCATTATCGGAATCTTCCTACATAACTACTGCCATTGGTTGCGTCCAGTGGTAAAGGAGAACGAATATCAGTATTTTCAACGCAATGTAGACAAACTCTATCAAGTGTTACAAGGGCCGTGGAACGAATTGTTCTTCTTTCATATTCTATCGTTCTTTGGGCATTATGGAGTACCTGTATTCCTCTTCTTATCAGCATACGGCTTGACGATGAAGTACGAAAAGCAACAGCCAACAGTGCCAACAAGTATGCTGCAGTCACAATCAAGTCTTCCAGTCTTTGGTTTTATCAAATATCATTGGGTAAAGCTTTTCCGTATGATGATAGTTGGCTTTGTGGCTTTTACGATGGTTGACGCTATTATAGATGCTCCCCACGATTATCATGTGATGGATATTATCGGTCAAATGGGACTTTTTAATAATCTTCTTCCCAATCCCGACGATATTATTTGGCCTGGTCCTTACTGGTTCTTTGGGCTTATGATACAGTTGTATATCGTGTATCGACTTTGCCTTTATCGCCGACATTGGGCGTGGAATGTAGTGTTGATAGTGCTTTGTTTTGCCATACAGTTATCCTGTGAACCAGAGAGTGAGGCCCTGAACCGCTGGAGATATAACTTTATCGGTGGGATGCTGCCATTCGGCTTTGGTGTACTTTATGCGAGATACGCACACGCCTGGACGACTGCTACAAACCTTGTAGCCTTTGTCCTTTCGTTATTTGCCATACTATTGATGAGTTTCAACTATATAACATGGTATTTTGTTCCACTTGTAATATGTGTTGTCGCTATTACTTTCGTGAGATTACTCAGTTGGATAGAAGGTGTAGTTGGTAATAAGTACTTCTCTGTTATGAATGTTCTCTCGTGGGTTGGCAGCATCTCAGCAGCCCTTTTCGTCTGTCATCCTATCACAAGAAAGATATTTATTCCAATCTCTCGAGGGGGAGAATATTGGACGGGACTTCTCCTTTACGTTATCTCTTCGCTTTGTTTAGCATGGTTGTTCAAAGAGTTAATGAAGAAGATACCGAGTCCAAAGTTAAAGTAAAGGAGTCTTATAAACACACGATTTCATCGCAATAAATGAAGATAAGAAGTATTGAATTAGCTGATATAAGCCGTTACCGAGGAGAGTTGATGGGGTTGGCCATCATCTTCGTTATTCTTTTTCATGTGGGACTGCCACGTGAAGATGCCTTCTTTGGCTTGAAGAGAATGGGTAATATCGGTGTAGACTTCTTTCTCTTCTTGAGTGGTATGGGCTTGTGGTTCTCTTGGACAAAGCACCCTTCCCTGCGAAAGTTTTATCTTCGACGTTTCTTACGTGTCTATCCTACTTGGCTCTTCATGGCTTGTCTCTACTATATACCCGATTTTCTTAACGTCAATCTCACAGGACATAGCGGGCACAGTATGAATGTCATTGATCTCATCGGGGATATAACGATTAACTGGGACTTCTGGATGCACAATGAGCTAACGTTCTGGTATATCCCAGCTATTATGGTTTTCTATCTTGTGAGTCCATTTTATATGATGCTTATTGCCAAGAATCCTATCTATCGTTGGACTCCTGTTATCATGATAATGTGGTGTGTAGTGGTGGAATATATTACCCCTTTGCATGATTCAGTAGGTCATTTAGAGATATTCTGGAGCCGTGCACCCATCTTTTTTATAGGTATTAACATTGCGGAGGCGGTGAAACGGAAAGACATCGTGGGTGGCTCGGCTATTTGGATGATAGTGATAACATTCATTATTGCTCTTTCCTCTTGTCTGTTTCTTGAACAAGAGAAGCACGGACAGTTCCCTTTATTCCTTGAGCGTATGCTTTATATCCCCCTTACGTTTACATCGATTATCCTCTTCAATCAAGTCCTTCGTCATACACCAAAGTATATCAACAAAATACTAAAAGTATTTGGTGCATTGAGTTTGGAACTTTATTTGATACATTCCCACTTCGTACTCGATTATCTTGAGCAGACTGATTGGTCTTATTGGCACAAGTTTGTTGCGACGACTGTCATCAGTCTGATATTTGCATGGCTCTTACAGACTGTAATTAAAGGGATTATAACGCCCATAGAGAATAGAATAAAATGAAGAACCTTATACTGTTAATACGTCCACATCAATGGATTAAGAATCTTATCGTCTTCCTTCCAGTCTTCTTTGGAGGTGCTTTACTGCAATGGGAAGCGGTTTATGCAGGGTTAATCACTACCCTGTCTTTTAGTCTGACGGCCTCGTCAATCTATTGTCTGAACGATATTGTCGATGTTCATGATGATCGTCAGCACCCAGTGAAGTGTCATCGTCCAATGGCATCGGGGGCTGTTAGCATTACACAGGGCTATATATTGATGGGATTGATGTTTATTCTATCGATGACTTCGACTTTTTTGTTGCATGCACGTCAGGTTGAGACAGCCAGTGTAATAATCTTCTATTGGCTGTTAAATATAGGTTATTGTCTCCGTTTGAAGCGTTATGCAATCATTGACGTGTGTGTTGTTGCCTTCGGATTTGTACTTCGTATCCTTGCCGGAGGATATGCGACAGACATACATCTGAGTAAGTGGATTGTTCTGATGACATTCTTGTTAATGCTCTTCTTGTCCTTTGCAAAACGCCGTGACGATGTTGTGAAGATGAACGAGACTGGCCATGCACCTCGCCAGAATACGATTCGTTATAATCTTACGTTTATCAATCAAGCCATTACGATTACAGCGAGTGTCACCCTTGTGTGCTACATTATGTACACAGTAAGTCCTGAAACCATTGCAAATTTCCACACGGATCACCTTTATCTGACCAGTGTTTTTGTACTCTTAGGACTACTTCGTTATATCCAAATATCAGTTGTCGACAAGAAGAGTGGTGACCCAACAAAGGTGATGATACACGACCGTTTCATGCAGCTCATTGTCTTAGCTTTCGGACTTGCCTTCCTTTTCATTATCTACGTATTTAAGAATATCCAATAGGACATGAGAAAGATATATGCTTTCGACTTCGATGGCACACTGACTACTAAGGACACTCTCCTTGAATTTATCCGCTTTGCAAAAGGAAGTGGGCAAATGTTTCGTGGTTTTCTACTCTTTTCACCCCTCCTCCTACTGATGAAACTGCATCTTTATCCTAATTGGAAGGCAAAGCAACAGGTTTTTTCTTACTTCTTCAAAGGGATGAATATTGACGATTTCAACGCACTTTGTACACACTTTGCAGAGCAAAACAAACACCTACTTCGCCCTGCAGGGATAGAGAAAGTAAGACAGGCGATCGAAGAAGAACAAGCCACTGTACTTATTATCAGTGCAAGCATTGACAATTGGGTACGACCTTTTTTCGATGAAATCGATAAAAAAATACAGGTATTAGGGACGCAAATAGAAACAAAGGGAGGTCGTCTAACAGGACAATTTACCACTAAAAACTGCTATGGACAGGAAAAAGTGAATCGCCTCACAGCACTTTATCCACATCGTGAAGCCTACGAATTAATCGCCTTTGGAGATAGTAAAGGCGACAAAGAACTACTTGACTTTGCAGACAAAGGCTTTTACAAACCTTTCAGAAATAAGAAATAGAATGCTGAAGAATGAAATAAAGAACAAGAAAAAGCTCGGTGAAATCGTACGTTTTATAATCGTTGGATCATCAGCCGCAGCCATACAATACGGCACATATTTGCTGTTAATATGCTGGCTACAGCCCCTCATCGCAAATACCATTGCTTACCTTGTTAGCTTTACATTCAACTATATTGCTTCCACACGCTACACCTTCCGTGTAAAGTCGACTACCAAACGAGGCGTAGGCTTCATCTTTTCGCATATCATCAACTTCCTTTTGCAAAGTGTCTGCCTGAAAATCTTCCTTCTTTTAGGTCTCAGCAAGCAGATAGCATTGATTCCTATGTTCGCTATTTGTGTTCCAATCAACTTCCTTTTAGTGCGCTTTTTCTTACATAGGAAGTAAGGTGTTACTCCTTATTAAGCCCCAGACGCAGCTTGTTTTCATGAAAAGAATTGTTTTTGTTCACGAAAAGAAGTTCCTCAATAAACAGACATATAGCTAAGATAGTCAATTATCTATCCTATTTTCATCCTCTTTCATTGAAAATCTTTTCATTTCAAGATTTCGAAAAGCTGCAGATGGGTCTTTGAAAAATCATTACATAATTTTAAATAAAGCACCAATAAATAACGGCAAAAACCTATATACGAAGCAGGTTTGTAATCATAAGGGAATCAGTTAGTTATAAAGTGGCAAAGTAAAAGGTGCTTAATTGGATTTCAAAAGGGCGTTAGTAAGAGCCTTAAAGGGCACCTATTGCAAGCTAATTAGGCGTCTTTTAGAAGCCAAAAGAGCATGTATTGGTTTTGAATTGCACGAAAATAATTTACAAACTTCAATTAATAAGGGAATAAGTTGGGTTCTTTCGAAATATGGAGTGATAAACTAAAAGTCTTACATAATAGGCACACGGAGTCACGGAGGGGACGGAGGTAAACGCAATGTCACGGAGGTGCCGACGGCACAAAGAGCGACGGAGATGTAGCGTACAAATTCTTAATAACTATTTTGGGATAAACGCTTTGCATATAAATTGCTAATAGAATTGGCAAACAAACTCCGTTTCTCTGCGCACCGACGGTGCCTCCGTTACTTCCATTGCTTTGTTTTAATAATCCTCCGTCCTCTCCGTGCCTCCGTGTGACATTACTTCAAACTCTAAGCACAAGTGGCAAACCTTATCACTCCAAAATCCTGAAGAGCCATAAGTTGTTTGTGAATACAGATAGACTTCGTACTTAATGACGTTTATCATGTAGTTTATCCCTCATTCTAAAACTATCTAATTGGGAGGTAATCATACCATATATGTGGATTAAACTCATTCTGTTAACAATCTACGTGTTTAAGGGAAGAACTTTTATTATCATGAAAAGAAGTCGAAATAGTAGGCAGATAGCTACGTGCAAAACGAGTTCTTCTCCTTATTTCCTTTGTTAAATGTGCTTTAATTCGTACCTTTGTACCAAATAATCAAAGCTACTCAATGCACATATTCAATATTTTCAAGGTGAAGAAAGAAGAACGCTGGCTGGCTTTTGCCATGTTAGCAGTCTTTGTTACGTTCAATGCGATGGTGATAGCAAGCCACTATCACGTCTACACCATGGAAGCACATGGTGGATTTTGGAGTGTCTTTACCAAGAATTTTCGTATGTCAGGCTATGATTGCTGGTCGTGGATAACGGTCTCGGGAGGTCGTATTCACTTCGTTACTTCACGTCATCCGTTATATCTTACTTTTCTTTATCCGCTCTATCTGCTCAATGATTGGCTCATACAAAATGTAGGATACAACTTTGCTGTGTATTTCATGGCTGTCATCATTGTCTTTTCGGCATTCTATGCAGTTCTCTTTATGTACCGTGTTTTCCGTGAAGTATTGGAGTTGAGACGGAAAGATGCAAGAATACTTACCTTGTTGTTATTCTCTTTTGGACACGTACTCATCCCAACCATGGTGCCCGATCACTTTGTTATCTCCCTGATGCTCCTTTCTCTGACACTCTACATCACGGGAAAGAAGATGAAGAAAGGACAATTACTAACAGCTTGGCAATCGTTGGTTCTAACCTTCTTCACGGCAGGAATGGCAACATCAAATGGGGTGAAGACACTGTTGGCAGGCTTATTCACCAATGGAAAGAAGGTATTTACCTGTAAGTTTATTTCTATCGGAGTAGTCCTGCCATTGTTCTTGTTGCTTGGTATTCAACAGTCTCAATATTATCTTTTGGAGGTTCCACAGCAAGCAGTTGTTAGGCGTATCGAAAATGAAGCACTGAAGAAGAACCCACAGGAGGTACTCGAACATAAGAAGCAAAGAGATGAATGGCAGCGAACACACCTCGGTCAGCCTGTTGGAGACGGGGTGATAACGAAGTTGATGGATGTCTCCACGCCACGTGTTCCAACCATCGTAGAGAACTTCTTTGGTGAGTCTATTCAGCTTCATCAGCGTTCGTTATTAATGGATGTTTCGTGGGAACGTCCCATCTTCGTGGAGTACAACTGGAGCTTGAACTATATCATCGAGGCTTTTATTGTCCTCTTATTTATCGTAGGTATAGTGTTTAGCTATAAGCAACGGTTCTTTAAAATGCTTTTAGCTTGGTTTGCTTGTGACCTCACCTTGCATCTTATCCTTGGTTTTGCCGTCACTGAAGTGTATATAATGACTTCAGGCTGGGCATTCATTATCCCCATCTCCTATGGTTACTTGTTGAAACGATTGTCGATGAAATGGCTAAAATTGATGCGCGTGGCGTTAATCATGCTAACCATCTACCTTTGGATTTACAATGCAGGACAGACAGTCTATTACTTAATGTCGTAAGCTTAATGTCGTAAGCTATGTGGATGAAGTTTATTAAAATAAGAAAAGGCGAGCGTCTTTCGGTTTGTTTATTCCTCCTGTGGCAGCTCATCATGCACGCCACAGTGATTATTCCTTACTATTCGGTGTTCTCAAGAATATCAAAGGATTATCGGAAAAACATCCTCGATTGGTTCCATGTGTCAGGTTTCGACCCACTCACTTATTGCGTTGTTACCGACTGGACTACAGCCTACGATGTGCATAGACACCCTTTGTTGGCTTTTTTCTACTATCCGGTCTATCTTATTAATCAGGGATTAATGAGCTTATTGGGTATTAACTGTGTACAGTTCTTGGTTGCTATCGTCCTTCTCATCAGTTCCCTTTATGCGTTCCTTTTAATGATACGAATAGGAAGAGAGCTCCTTCATCTCTCGCAACGAGAGTCTTCTGTACTTGCTTTTTTACTCTTCTCCTTTGCATACGTACTATTAGCAGCTATCTCACCCGACCATTTCATCTTGTCGTTATTTCTTATTCTTTTAGTGATTTATGTGACAGGTAAGCAGATGGCAGAGCATAAACCCTTGAAAAAATGGCAGACGATTGTCTTCTTTATCCTTACTGCTGGCGTATCACTTAATAATGGATTAAAGGTGTTATTGGCTGATCTTTTCTCAAAGGGAAAGCGTTTCTTTCATCCTAAGAACCTCATTTTTGTTGTCATCTTACCTTCCGCAGCAATCTGGAGTTTTGGTCTTTGGGAGTACAAAACGTTCGTTGCTGATAGTGTCAATACACGAAAGGAACACGAAAAGAAAGCTGTAAAGGATGAGAAGACGAAGATGTGGAAAGAGTTCAGCGATACTACGCATCTTAAAGATAGTAAACAGCAGAAAGAAGTTTTTGCGTTACTATGGAAAAAGCACCGAAAGGCACAGCTGAAGGCAAAGTATAGCGCACCACAATATGCTCATTCTGGTACGCCAGTGAGTAAACAACCGTTCTTGAACTGGACAGATGTGACTACTTCTCGCCGTGAAACACTCGTTGAGAACCTCTTTGGTGAGTCAATACAGTTGCACCAGAAGTACACGTTATGTGATGTTATTCGCGATCGCCCAGTCTTCGTTAGTTATAACTGGGTCGTAAACTATATTGTTGAAGGTCTTATCGTCTTACTCTTTTTAGGCGGAATCTGGGCTGGTAGACGTAGTAAGCTGATGTGGATGTGTTTGTCATTCTTCGCCCTTGACATGATACTTCATATAGGCTTAGGGTTTGGTATTAACGAGGTATATATAATGACAGCACATTGGGCTTACGTCATACCGTTGTGTATAGGGTGCTTGATAAAGTCAATGAAAGGTGGGGTTAGGAATGCTATCACCCTATTGACAGCCTTGATAGCTTTCTACCTTATTGTTTATAACAGTGCTCTAATTATCTTCACACTATAGTAAAGTTATGGAAAGCAAAGCCTCTGTATCAATAGTCCTCTGTACTTACAATGGTGAGAAATACGTGAGGGAGCAGATAGACTCACTGCTCGCTCAGTCTTATCCTATCCATGAGATTATCATTCAAGATGATGGTTCGACGGATCAGACATGGGAGATTCTACAATCGTATGCGTCAAAACATACTGTTATTCGTACTTTTAAGAATGAAGGCGAACATGGTGTTAATGCGAATTTCCTTTCTGCATTGCATCGTGCAACAGGTGATTACATTGCCATTTCTGATCAAGATGATATCTGGGAGAGGGATAAGATAGAGACACAGATGCGTTGTATAGGAGATAAGCTGTTATGTAGTGGACACTCACGACCCTTCTCGACAGATGGCTCCTTTGCTTATTTCGACAATAGACCACGCAATGTGAATATCTTTCGAATGATGTTCTTAGGTCTTCCGGGCCATACTTTATTATGTAAGCGAGCATTGATTAATCTCCTGCCACCCCTCGAGAGTCCTATTTATAAGGTCACACTTTACGATGCAGTATTGAGTATTATTGCCGCATCCTACGACAGTATCGTCTATTGTAATAAGGTGTTAGTGAACTTCCGACGCCATGCAGAGGCTACTACCTACAATGATTATAGTAGTAGTCTACCCTCATGGAGGAACGCTCTCACTGAGTTAACGTGGAGTCTGAACCATTATAAAGAGATACGCAAGAAGGTTGTCCCCATCTTTCAAGGTAAGCTTATGTTGATGGAGGGCTTACATTCAAATATACACGATTTCATCGAAGCCCGCGAAGCAATGCGAATGGAGACCAAGCAGGGCGTCTTTGCTTTCTTACGTTTACAGTATCTACTAACGAAGAACTATAAGAAACTCTTTCATACATCAGGTGGTGGACCTATTAAGCTACTTCGTGCTATGCTTTATCCTATCATGCAGTTGTACATGTACCACTAAGATTAAGGCCATTACCCTTTCTTGCGATGAAAGTAATTGAGACACTCCTTTAGTGTTTGCGAACCTCCCATCTTCATTACGATATAATAAAGCAGGGCTGCCAAGACGACTCTCGTCAGCAATAGAAGTAGAAGACTCTGTATCCATAAGGTAATGAGATAGGTTGAAATCATTACCGCAGCGGATGTTAATAGATAAGGACATATATCTTTAAGGATATCTATGAAGCGTATGCCAATCTCTTTATGTGCGAAGAACTGCCACACACCCAACCAAAGGATAGTAATAGCTGTATAGACACTCACCATGAAGACGATTCCTTGTTGGTAACATAGGATAATGAGTCCTACCTGTGCTACGATTAATAAGACCGTACACCACATATAAACAGCAGACTTACCTCGACTGAGAATGAGGTTTTGATACATTGTATAAAAAGGTAGGAAAGCCCCGATAATACAAAGAATACGCAACAAAGGAATACTCTCTATCCATTTATCTGATATAAGAAGAATGATAAATTCGTGCGATATCATCGCTAATCCGAACATAGCGGGAAAGACCAAAAAGGCGGTAAAACGCATCATTTTTCTAAACACATTTACTTGCCTTTTGAGGTCATTATTCACCTCTACCAATACTGGTTGCGCTACTTGTGACACTGTTCCTGATACAAACGTGCTTGCCATTGTGTCCCACTTGAAGGCTTGAGAGAAGTTACCCACCACCTTTGCTGAGTATAAACGACCGAAGATAAAGGTTAGAATATTCTGACTAATCGTGTTGATAATCGTCGTCACAAGAATCTTATAACTAAAGGAAAACATCTTCTTCACAGGTGTAAAGTCGATGTGAAAAGAGGGTCGCCAAGGAATTATAAAGAAGCGCCACAGACTTGTAAGGCTGATATAAAGCACCTGCTGCCAAGCCAAACTCCAATAAGCATAACCCTTTAATGCTAAGATGATTCCTACCACACCCGAAACAATAAGGCAGGTGATACGCAGCAGAGCAGTCTCTTTGACCATCATGTTTTTAAATAGATAAGCTGATGGAGCCGTACCTAATGAAGAGAAGAGCAGTGATACAAATACGAAACGGGATAGATTGATAAGCTCTGAATGATGAAAGAAAGCAGCAATCAGAGGGGCTGAAAAGAAGAGAACGATATATGAAATCCAACCCATTATAGCACTAAACCAAAAGACAGAGTTATAATCATTATCCGTTGGACGTTCCATATTGGCAAGCGCAGTAGTAAATCCACTTTCCTGCAATGCCCCTGCAATCGCTGTAAAAACAGCTAACATTCCCATCAATCCATAGTCGGTTGCCGTGAGCAGACGTGCCAATAAGATTCCAATGACAATATTCAGCAGTTGCATTGTACCATTGTTCAATGCACCCCAAAAGAGTCCTTTGGCTGTTTTCTCCTTGAGTGTTTCTTTTTCCATTAGCTTTTGTATCTCTATGATAGGCTGTTTCTTATCTCCTCCTCAAAGTATGTTCTATCTTAAAAAGAGGTTAGCTGTCTTCTACTATATAAAGTTTCCTTCGTGAAAGTACTTTTTATCATAGGCGTAGAAAGGGAAGATGTTATTTCTCCTTTCCCACCCTGATTGGCAGAATCCATTTAGGATGCAAATGTAACGCTTTTCTTTGAAAAAGCCAAATCCTACATACTTTGGAATGGTAAAGGTGCTTTCCTACGGCTATATTTATCTCTTTTGCTTTTTAAGGAAGTCTTCAATAGCAGCTTTACTTTTCAATTTGTCTGTATCAACATCATAGAGATCACTGGAATAAACTTTGTGATAGAATGGACCACAGTGTTCCATAATCTGTATCTTATCCATCTGTGTTGCGAATAGTGCTTCAATAATTGTTACCTGATACTTATCGTCTTCAAACGTTATCTTAGTTGAATCATTTTTTAAGTTCCCCAACCAACCAAAGAGTAATTGCACAATAATAATGAAAGGAATACTCACCCATAACATGGTATACAAACAACCTATAGCGGCATTACCATCTTCCTTCCACCTCCGCTTGATATAGCGGATAAGGAAGAAAAGCAATATCCAAGGTAAAGTGTAGACAACTATGATATCCGCATTACTCCTTAACTTCCAAGGTGATATGCAATTGATTACCAGCCATACTACCTCAAGCAACAATAGGTAACCTAAGAGTTTTCTGATTATCCAATAAATCTTATACTTTCCAGTCAACATTCCCTCTATAAGTGTAATCTCTTTCTATGTTTAATACGATTAGTTACAACCTCATTTACTGTTTTTAATTGGCGTGTAATTACTCCGCACATATGGTGCGGAGGGCAAGCACCATTGGTGCTAAGCGTAAACACCACTCGTGCGGAGGGCAAACACCAACACAAACAGCAATAAAGTTGACACCTAATTACCTCTGCAAATATAAGTATATTAGTTCGAATCATGAAATCAAAACATAAGTTTTTAAAGAGACAGAAGGCGAAGTCATAATCTTTTATTATCTTTGCAACAAGTATATTAACGGAAAATGATTGAAACTTTCAACACAGGAGAGACACAAGAAAGCCTCCGACAGGAATATAACCCAGATGGCTCTGTGCTAAGAAAAGCACAGTTGCGACTTCTCGACATGGCTATCTATCTGCAGGAAACAGCGAAGAAGATAGGTGTTCCTTGCCGACTTGATGGCGGAAATGTGTTAGGGGCAATGCGTCATGGAGGGTTTATTCCTTGGGATGACGACATTGATATGGTTGTAGACTACAAGGATTTCAAACGTCTCTGTGACTATCTGAAGGCGCATCCACACCCTCAATTCGTCTTACAAGACAACGATACGGACCCAGGTTTCTATAAGGAATGGGCTTGTTTGCGTGATTTAAAAAGCGAGAACAGAAGTCATGATAATCAGCAGAGTGCTGACCGAAGAATGCATGAGGCGCAGAAGTTCAGAGGACTTCATGTAGACATCTTCCCTTATGAGGGTAATATGATTCCTTGGTTGCAGCGTTTGGCAGCCAAACTATCCGTCAATGTGAACACAATGTTAGCCGGTCGTTATCCTCTCTTGGCACAAATGAGTTATAAGTTTCTACATATCATCGTCTTTCCTGTGTTCCGCTTGGTTGGAAAACTTTTTGGTAATCCCGACCTCTATATGCACTCTTACGGTGCATGGTTTTATGAGCAGAACCCGCGTCGTTGCATGATACCACATAAAGATATTGTCTTTGAAGGTCATACCTTTGAAGGGCCAGCCGATGCAGATGAGTTATGTCGTATCGCCTATGGGAACTACATGGACTTGCCACCAAGGGATAAGCGTGATAGACACAAGATAGATGTTGTCTTTAAGTAGTAAGTCGGTGCAGTAATGTACGTGTCAGCAAACGGCGATACCGCCATCTTATAATAACAATAATCCAAATATAATTATGAACATAGCAGTAATCTTTGCAGGAGGTTCTGGACTACGAATGCACACGAAGTCGCGCCCTAAGCAGTTTCTTGACCTAAACGGAAAGCCGATAATTATCTATACATTAGAGTTGTTCGATAACCATCCAAACATAGATGCTATCGTAGTAGCATGTATTGAAAGTTGGATTCCTTTCCTTGAGAAGCAGCTCCGTAAGTTTGAGATTAATAAGGTAGTGAAGATTATACCCGGTGGAAAGTCTGGACAGGAGTCTATCTACAAGGGACTGTGCGCTGCAGAGGAATATGCACAGAGTAAGAGTGTAAGTAATGAAGAGATAACCGTTCTTATTCACGATGGTGTTCGTCCGCTCATAACAGAAGAGACGATAACAGATAACATTAAGAAAGTTGAAGAAGTAGGGAGTTGTATCACTTGTATCCCAGCAACAGAAACACTTATCGTGAAGCAGGCTGACGACGCTTTGGAGATTCCTTCTCGTGCCGATTCGTTCATTGCTCGTGCGCCACAGAGTTTCCGTTTGGTCGATATAATAACTGCTCATCGACGCTCCTTGGCGGAAGGAAAGGCCGATTTCATCGATTCTTGTACGATGATGAGCCACTATGGGTATAAGTTAGGGACGATTATCGGGCCAATGGAGAATATTAAGATTACAACCCCAACAGACTTCTTCGTGCTGCGTGCGATGGTGAAGGTGCATGAAGATCAGCAGATATTTGGATTGTAAAGGTGTTGTTATGTGTCGATGAAACGGGGATTTTTATAACTTTATAGGGCGAAAATGAAGGAAAGAATACTAAAAGAAGATATAAGCTATTTTGCAGATACGTTTCCTTTCTCAGCAGCATTGGAAGGGAAGACGATAGCTGTAACGGGGGCAACTGGCTTATTGGGTGCATGTATGGTACGTTGCCTGTTGGCTCTACGCACAGAAAAAGGTATCAACTTACACGTGGTGGCTGTTGTAAGGAACGTGCAGAAAGCAGAGAGAATGTTTGGTCAGGTAAGCGATGAAATCAGCTATTATTCCTATGACTTCTCTTGTGTAGAACCATTCGCACCTACGAAAAAGATAGACTACCTCTTCCATTTTGCTGCCCCTACCGCTTCAAAAGATTTTGTTGAACACCCTGTAGAGACGATGAATACTGTCTATGGCGGTATGCAAAACCTATTGTCTTACGCCCATCAGCATGGAGTAACTTCGATGGTGTTAGCCTCAACGTTAGAAGTCTATGGTACTGTCACTGACGACCGACGCCCACTCACGGAAGACATGCAGGGGTATCTTGACCCAATGGCAACTCGTAGCAGTTATCCGTTAGCAAAGAGAGCTGCCGAGGCATTGTGTCATAATTATGCAGACGAGTACGGTGTTCACGTGAAAGTGGCCCGTTTGGCACAGACCTTCGGTGCTGGTGTGAATGGTAATGACAATCGTGTCTTTGCGCAATTTGCACGCAGTGTTATGAAGAACGAGGATATCATTCTACATACGACAGGCGAGCTTAGTCGTTGCTATTGCTATACGATAGATGCCGTTACGGCAATGCTGTATATTCTCTTGCGTGGTAAGGATGGCGAAGCATACAATGTAGCAAATGAAGACACTTATATCTCTATCCGTGAGATGGCAGAGTTCGTTGCCTCGACGTTTAATCCTCAGAGTGTGAAGGTGGTGATACAGCCACAAGAGGGGTTAGGATATTCGCCAACAACAAAGCTCAGACTTGCCACACAGCGTATTCAGTCGTTAGGATGGAAAGCGCATTTTGGGTTAAAAGAGATGTTCCGTCGTCTCATCCTTTCAATGGAGGAAGAACTGGTATGAGTAGTTTTCTGCAACGGATAAGAGAGAGTCTTTTCCATGTCTACGACCGAAAAGACTTGCGAAGATGGGAGGACGACCCGAAGAGTGAGCTGCCAATCTATGGTGTTTATCATGTCATGTTAGACACTGGATGGGAGCCATTGGTGAGAAGGCAGATTGATAATCTACGTAAGAGTGGTCTGCTGGATGCGACAACGACTTTCTTCGTGAGTTGTATAGCAGGCAATCAAGCAGATGTGGAATGTTTGAAGCGTATTATCAATAGTGATAAACTCGTGATAATATCTAATGTCACCGACCCTAAGCGGTATGAGTACCCTGCTTTAGAGTTCATTAAGCAACTGTCTGAAAAGGAGGATTGTCTTTTCTATTACTTCCATACGAAGGGTATCTCTTACCAGTCGCTAACTTCTAACGATCGTCTCTTCTGCTCTTTTAGGCAGAAGATAGAGGCTTGGAGAGAGATGTTAGAATATTTCATCTTTGATAAGTGGAAGGTTGCCGTGAATGTTCTGAATGAAGGATATGATACCTATAGCTGTTATCGATGGCCACCACGCAACTATACCATGTATTCTGGTAGTTTCTGGTGGGCAAGGTCAGCTTATATAAGGACACTACCAACTTTTGATAAAGCGGTTATTTCTACCAATCGTTTCTATTCTGAGGTATGGCTTTTTGAGAGAAACCATCGACAGTTCTCGGCATTTGACACAATAGTCGACCTCTACTTTGTAAGGATTCCTCGTTCTGTCTATACGGAAGAGCAGACAAAGTGGTTTGATAAGGTTTGCTTCTCGTTTACTTATAATATGCGGAAAATAGAAAAGCATATCTTCAAATACAATTATAAGAAACGGTGTCAGAAACGTTTCCAGAAACTTAAGAATGAGATATAATATAAGGTGATGGATTGTTTAGAGAGGTATGTTCTCACTCAATCCTCCTTGTTGTCGATAGTTATTCTTTTATTTGTAAGCACTTAGGGCTGGGGACTAATAAGCGTTCCCAGCCCTTTTGTTTGTTATTCTTCCTTATTACCTCTATTTGATATGAGAATTATTTTCCTGTCACATCTGTCATCCCTTGTGTGCGTTTAATATCTTGATAATCAAAAAGAATTGTTCAAATGTTAAAATGACAGCAACTAAAACTAAAATTAATTTGGGAGTAATAGTCGCGTTTATCTTCTTTATTTAGATAAGTAAGATCACTCCCTATCTGAGGAGAATAACTTTTATTCTAAGTATTATGATATTTGTATATAGAGCGAGTAAGGGAGAATAAAATGAATTGTAAGTTTAAATAAGATTTATCGGTTTGTGTCTTTGAGTTCGCTGTGCAAGTTCTACAAGCGAAAAACAGGAATTACAGCCACCGCATTTAGAGTAACAAAGAGTTGATGTTTGACTTTTGAAAGGGTGAGATAATAGGTGAAGGAGATAATTGCATGTTAGTAAAACCATCCTATTATTAGGCGGTTATTTGCTTGTCAGTATACAATATGGATAATCTACTGTTGCAAATTGTTCATGTGAAACAGCTTAATATAAGCGTTGAACATCAGAGATAATTGTCGTAGGTACCAGACCGTCAATAGTTTTTCCTTGGCTTACTCGTTGACGTATATCTGTACTGCTGATATCAATAAAAGGTGTTTGAAGAATTGTGACACCATGGGGCAGTGAAGTTTCTGAGATTCTTTGGTTATGTCGTGGATAGACCACGATAGGGTAGTGGGCGAGGATATCCTCTGCATGATACCATCGATTGAAGGCTTCCCAATTGTCGCCACCAACGAGAAGTGTGAAGCGATGAGTGGGGAAGTCATGGCTGAGATGCTGTAGGGTATTCCAAGTATAAGAAGGTTTCGGAAGTCGGAATTCATAGTCCGAAGCCTTAAAATGGGGGTTGTCAGCAGTAGCTTTACGTACTAAGTCCAATCGAAGGTGATCGGCTAAAAGCTGCTGGTTAACCTTGAATGGATTTTGAGGGGAAACCATAAACCACACCTCATCTAAGTTTTCTTTTTCAAGAAAGGCTTTGGCAAGGGCTATATGTCCGTTGTGAATGGGGTTGAAGGAACCACCAAAGATGCCAATGGAAGCCTCCCCCGATGAAGGGAAAGCCTCCCCCAACCCCTCCGAAGGGAGGGGAGTGCTAATAGGAGTGAAGTGAGATGATGGTTTCATGACGGTATTTCGAGGCTCTTAACTGTTCTGTTATTGACTGTTTGCTATAATAGCCTTATATGTCCGAATAAATATGGGAGAAACTAAGTTTTATGATAAATGTTTACTTCTTACTTAGTCGCAGTTAGGCTCCCCTCCTTTCGGAGGGGTTGGGGGGAGGCTATCTTATCCCTCTAAGAACGCTTTTACAACCTCAAAAGTTTCTTGCTTTGCTTTCTCAAGGTCGTCATTTACGATTATCTTATCGAATTTCTCAGCGAAGGTAAGTTCTTCTGAAGCCTTAGTAAGGCGGTTTTCAATTGCCTCTGCACTATCTGTTTGTCTGCCAACAAGGCGACGGCGTAGTTCTTCTACTGATGGGGGTTGGATGAAAAGACTTAAAGCACGGTCGCCATAGAACTTCTTGATGTTGCAGCCACCCTTCACATCAACATCGAAGATAACGTTCTGGCCTGCTGCAGATTGGCTCTCTACCTGTGATTTTAACGTGCCATAAAAGCGGTCCTCGTAAACCTCTTCATACTCAAGGAACTCTCCATTAGCAATTTTCTCTTTGAACTGTTCAGGCGAAAGGAAGATATATTCCACACCATTTTGCTCCGTACCACGTGGTGCACGGGTAGTACAACTAATAGAAAAAGCTAACTTCAATTCTGGATGTTCCTTCATCAACCACTGTACGATGGTGCTTTTGCCAGCACCAGAAGGTGCGGAGAGGATTAGCAACCTCCCCCCACCCCTCCGAAGGAGGGGAGTGCCTAACGGACAGTCGTGGGACGTGTTAGGAGACGATGCGATGTTAGAAGTGTCTTCCTGTATCTTTGCTGCTGGTGTGATATTAGCAGATTGGTTTTCAGATGAAAGCTTGTTCATAGCTGTTTTTATTTTGTTTAATACTTTATCGAGATTTTGAAGAACTTCCTCGTTAGAGAATCTTATGATATGAAAGCCAAAATGTTGAAGGTAAGTATCTCGTTCTCTATCGCTTAATTGCTGTTCTTCTGCGAGGTGATAATCTCCGTCAACTTCTATTATAAGATTTAATGAAAGACATACGAAGTCAGGGATATAATCATAGACAGGATGTTGTCGACGAAAACGTACACCTAATTGTTTCCCTCTCAAGTGCTCCCACAAAAGTTCTTCTGCTTTAGTAGGATGCTTCCTGTTATATTTTGCATTTTGACAAAGTAGCTGATAGGTAGAAGCGTCATTTGTATGATAATGAAAACTTCCAAAGTAGCTATGTTCCTTGTCTATCTTTTTCATAGCAGCTACTTATCTGTTTATAGGTTTTAATACTCGTTGCAGACTATATTCTTTTTGTTACCCCCCTCCTTTGGAGGGGTTGGGGGAGGTCCTTACAACGCATTCAAAACCTGTTCCTTTATCTGCTCCAGCTCGTCCTTCATCTTAACGACGATGTTTTGCATCTCTGCTTGATTGCTCTTAGAGCCAGTGGTATTGATTTCTCGTCCCATTTCTTGTGCGATGAAACCGAGTTTTTTGCCAACACCATGACCACTCTCTTTCATTGTTTCATGGAAGTATTTGAGGTGGTTTGTCAGTCGCTGCTTCTCCTCGTTGATATCAAGTTTCTCAATATAATAAATCAGTTCCTGCTCAAGACGATTCTTATCGTAGTCAACCTCTGGAATCTGTTTAAGACCATCGATAATCTTTTCTCTAATCTTTGGTACACGACTCTTTTCAAAAGGTTCGATGCTCTTCAAAAGGTTAGCAATATTGTCAATCTTCTCAGTAAACTTCTTTTGTAGAGCAGCTCCTTCCTGTTTGCGGAATTCGGTGAGCTTTTCAATAGCCTCGTTGATAGCCTGCTGTGCTACTTCCCATTCCTCGTCATCTAAAACCTCAACTTCTGTTTTTGCTGTTACGTCAGGTAAGCGGAGAAGCGTTGTAAACCAATCCTCTGGTTCTGGGATGCCAGTAGACTCAGAGATTGCCTTAATTTGTTTATAATAGTTCTCTACCAGAGCAGCGTTGATAGGAGTGGCGTCAACAGTTGACTCCTTTTCAACCCATAGGGAGAAGTCAACCTTACCGCGCTCTAACTTCTGTGCAAGGAGACGACGGATTTCCATTTCCTTTTCTCTGTAGAGAGGTGCGATGCGTGCTGAGAGGTCGAGTGACTTACTATTAAGTGATTTCACCTCAACATTGATTTTCTTTTCCTTGTAGGCTACAACAGCTTTGCCATAGCCAGTCATTGATAGTATCATGAGCTTTTCGCGTTAATTTTTTGCAAATGTATGAAATCCCTTTGTTTACTGGGTTTCACGCTGCTCGTCATTATTGACGGTCATTATTGTACTGCAAATGTAGGCAATATTTCTGAAATAAAGGGGGTATGGGGTCTTTTTTTTCGGTTATAGGCTTTTAAACCACCCACCACCGCCTTTCACACAATAGGTATTTTTTGTAAAGTCAAAAACCCTACTTAATCACTGCTTTATCGGTGTTATATACCCTTTAGGTTGGTTTACTTACTTTATAGCGTTATTAACGTCTACTGCACACTTGATAATGCGCTAATCTTTTGTAAAGGTACGGATAAACTTGTTTTTCCCTAAACAACGTTTAAGGCAATCAATAGACTAACTTTGTTAGCCAATCAGCGCAATAAACTAAGCATAGGGGCAAAATATATTTGATTACAACGAATTAAGGCTATTATGGTTTATTCTAGTCTTTCGGTTGTCTGTATAGTTCTTATATTCAAAATGTCAGTAGCTTGTCTTATCGGCTAATAGGTCTAACTTACTTTCTATGTAGTTACATCTTTTCCTTTGCTCGGCTTTACATTATGGTCTTGGTTGGTATTATTAAGTACAATACAGAAAAGCCATATATAGAAAGGTTACTACTTACTAACAACTCATCTATAAGACCTTATTTGTTTTTATTGCTAGTAAGTAGGAAATGATTTTATTAAGCTATCATATTATTTGCACTCTCCTTTGTGTTTCTTTTATGTTTAAATTAAAGTCATTAGATAAGTCGGTTATCTTTGCTTTTCTTTTTATTCCATATTTGTTATATAACTGGTTTAACTTGTCCTTTACTTCTTTCTTTACATATATACCTTTTGAGAATATGTTTATTATTTCGTATGTAAGACGTTTCCAATCATCATTATAAACCTTTATCATTTTCTTTGCATAGCTTGAATTATCTGTAAAGCTATTGTATTGCTTATAATACGTATCTATTAATATATAGTTTTCTGTTGCCATTTCCTCTTTAGTAAAAGATAGGCTATTATCTCCTTTAATCATATTCTTGTACTTATCAAGTAATACGGAATAACTAAATTTACTTTTATTTCTTGGTGCTTCTATCTCTATAGGCTTAACTTCAAATGCTCCTATAACATCAAAACCTTTAGTAAATTGCTTTCTAGTTTCAAGTATATAATATTTATCTGCATTAAAAGCATTATCATTTATTATAAAGCCGTTGTTATTTTTATTTGGTAAGGTATAGTTTACAAATGTCTTACTTTCTAAAAAGCGTGTTGCAGTGCTTAAATATCTATCATCTTTATTAATTCTTAAGTCATCTAATAAGCTACAATTCTCTATTATTTCTTTTCTTGTATTCTCTATGATACCTATTAGTTCATCTTCTGACTTACTAAAAGCATTTTGATTATAGATATATATAAATCGGTTGTAATTTGGGTTATGCTTATTTCTTTGTCTGCTTGTTGCTTGTTTTAAGTCTGTAAGCAAATTTATCATCTGACAATCTTTTGTAGTATTACTTACAACTATATTAATAGCTGTATCATCTAATAAGTCGATACCCTCAAAACCACTACTTGTTATAAAAGTATATTTTGGTAAATTATTTGGCTTGTCTATTCTGTTATATCCTCTTATCTTATAATCGTTTCTTGTTGTATCACTGCAAAGTATTGCTACATCTTCTTTATTAAGGTTGCAGTCTGTTATTATCTTAATGATATTTTCTACACTATTAATAAAAATGATACTCTTATTTATTTTTCTATCTCCAATTAAAACGCTACCTTTACTTTCTATAGGTCTTATAATCTCATCTTTTAATGCAACAAAAGGATAAGTACGTTTCATTGTTATAGGTGTAATCTTTATTGTGTTACTAAATTCAAATTTATATTGTGGTATTTCACTTATCCATTTAGGCATATATTTTAATGGGATAGGTGTTGCACTGATAAATGAAACTTTATCTTTATACTTCTCACATATATTAAATAAGTAAGTAATAACGTCTATATCTTTATTCTTTGCTGTTATCTTTAATTTGGTTACTTTAAGTAATTGGTCGCTTTCATCTATTACTAATTTACAAGTATCAAATAAACTTTCTAACTTATAAAGACTATCATAAGTAACCATTATTTTTATAGGCATTTTAAGCACTCTTTGCTGATATACATACTTTTCTATATCTTTATCAGATATACCACCTTTAACTCCAAATATACTACCTTTATAACGTTCGTTTGGGTATTGGTTTATCTTATTATCTACAAGTGCAATGGTTGGTACTGCTATAATTGTATCTAAGTTATTTTCTAGTGCAATACTAGTCAAGCCACAACCGCATATTGTTTTATCTATATATCCGTTTGGTATCTCTTTAAAATCTTTTTTTTGGTTTACATATTCGGTATTAAAATATATTGTTTTAATCATTTTATTAATCAGTTGTATTGTAATGGTATAATTTATCTAGTATATTAAGCCTTAAACTTTACTTTTTCTATCAACCTATAAAAACTAAACTTTAGGTACATTTTTCGTAAATTTATTGGGTGATAAGTTTCATTTCATATATAGAACCCTTTTTATAAAAAACTGCACTTGTCAAATAAATAAATAAGATGTAATTATAAAGTTTATATTTTGTCTTTTCAGACTATCTTAATATAATAAACTAAGCTATAATTACACCTTTATTTATTATGGCTTTAACTTATCTAAAGTGCTATATTCTATTACTCCAAATTCTACTGTATTATTAAGCAATAAGTTGGCTAACTATTTTCTTTCAAAATAAATAAATTCTTTATTGTTTATCATCTAATCTATTTTTCTTATATCTATCTTACAACGTCTTTCTATATCCTATTTATCCTTATATATCCTTTTCTTATTATCGTAATACATATCAGAATATTTGTTTAAAGTGTTGTGCATTTATATTATAGTCATTATCTATAAGTAGTTTAATATCATTGGACTTTATATTTAAGTATTTCATTAGTTTAATAATCTTATTTAGGTTATTAAATGCTCTTTCATTATCTGTATAGTCTGTATAAAAATTATAAACTTTGTCTTTATCTACTGATAGAATACCTTTGTTTTCTACTATGCAAGTATTTATAACTTCAACTGGAATAAATAATAATAGGCTATGTAAATAACTTATTCTATCTCTTTGTTCTTTCGTCTTACCGTTTGCCATATTCTTATATATGTCATATTTACCAGTGGTATCAAATAACTTCACTTCATCAAAGTTAAGGTAATATACATCACATATATTTTTTAATTCATCTAGGTATATTCTATTGCAGTAACCTTTATAATCATACTGTATCTATAATATTTCATCTATACTTATATTCTTATCTGCTAATACTTTATTTAAATCGTCTATACATTTATTTGCTTGTTCTCTATTTACTTTTATTGCTCTCATTCTTATTTTTGATTAATTTGTTTATTTCTAATTGGTTATTTATATCTATGACTATTGAAATAATACCTACTATTAATAAAGTTTCTATTAGTGTTGTAATTGTTATGACTATCATTTTTTTAAGGTTAGATTAGTAATTAATTATCTTGGCTGTTAAGTATCTCTTTAATAGCATTTATCATCATAGTAAAACCATTTAACACCGTCATCTGAATATATATTTATTCCTTCTCCTTCTATTACACCATTTCCCCACTGACTATAACCATTATCATTATAGTTAAAGCCGTTTCTACTTATCCAACTACCTTTGTATTCTTTCCATTGATTACAACTATTTTGTAGTAGGTTGTTATCAGTGTCTATTTTTATAATCTTGATTTCTGGTTTAATATACTTCTTTTTCATAAATATATAATGATGTTAGTTTATTATCCTTTATCTCTCTCTTTACTTTGGTATATCCGTTCATCTTTGCCCATATCCCAACCATTACTTTATTTGGCTTAATTCCACTTTTAACGGCAATCTTACATACATCATCATAAGTATAGTATTTCATTGTTTGCGTTTAACTTTGTTCTATAAAAACTTATCTAAGGTGTGTTTCTCATCTGTTTTTAAGTATCTTTTTATCTCAAATCTTATATTACAAATATAATCATTTTTAAAGTCAATTCCAAACTTAAATACATCAATGTTAAGTATTTAATTAGATTACATCTTAAAGGTACTTTCTTATGTCTTTTGATATTCTCATACAGTAAATTATTTAGTCTGTATAGCATTAAAAAGAAAAAAGGCTATCCGTTATGTTGGATAGCCTAATATTTTATTTAATTTCGTTTTCTACAATATCTTTAATTCGATTATATGTTATATTAGACCTTTGTTTGTATTTTTCAGCTACTTTTAATAATTCTTCTTTTACTAACTTTGTATCTGTTGTATCTAAATCTTTTAGGTGTTCAATTTCCTCTATACTTATAGGTAGATTACTTAGATATACATTACAAATATCATTTATTGAAGCTTTTGTAATTAAATTTTCCATACTCTTATTTTTCTGTATCTTCGATTATCGTAATCTCATTAAGTAACTCACAAGTAAGATTATCGCTTTCTTCTTTATCTAGTCCAAAACCTTTTCTTGCTTCTTTATATACTTTATCGGCATAGGCTTTATAAGTAGGATGTTCTTTCATCTTATCTATAAACTCTTTTGTTATTCTATTCTCTCGTTTTGCTTCTAACAAAACTTTTAATTCTTCTTCTGCTTTGATAAGTCTTTTAACTGCAGTATCAGCCATTAAACGCTCATCGGCTAAGTTCCAAATTGTAGCGTTTGAACTTACTTTCTTGTTAATTGTTTTTTTTTCTTTTGTTGCCATAATAAATCTATTTTTAAAGTTATTTCGCTGCAAATATAATAAATAATCTTTATATATACTCGCTTTTATTTATTTTTTCTACTTTAATATATACCTTTTAGATGTCTTTCTAATTTGGCTTCATCTGAATAATATTCTAGTTCTTCATTTATTAACTCTTGTTGGAACATATCATTTAATAGGTTTATATCTGTTACTTTATCTATAATACCTAATTCTTTACTTTTATACTCGTAAATATTATATAGTGTTGTATCTGCTGTATGCTTAGCAATATACCATATTATCTTATCTAGCTCTTTGACTTTGTTTATAAATTCTTCTTTCTTTTCTTTAGATGCTGTATTCATTAATTGAATAGCTTTTTTAAGATTGCTAGTATCTTTTATTATAGATATGCACTTATTAGATAATGGTAATATATTTATACCGTTATCTTTCATTCTTTCTAATTCTTTTAATTTATCATAAGCAAATAAAGATTGTAAAGCGTCTGTTTTTGTTAACTTTACATTACTTGTTATTTCATCTTTACTCTCAACTCTTTTAATTGCCTTTGCTAATTTCTTTGTTTTTATATTATCATCATTATGTGCATATACTTGTTTTACCATTGTATCATCTGCGTGTCCTAACATAATACAAACCTCATCAGCTTCAAATCCTTTATCTCTCATTATAGTTGCAAATGTATGTCTTGCACAATGTGAGGATATTATTTTATGTATTGGTTTACTTGTTTCTTTACCACTAGGGTCTTTATATTTCCTTTCTCGATTTAAGTTTGCTTTCTTTGCTATGTTTTTAATAGCATTATTATAAAGGCTTCCTTTATCTAAGTTATCTATGTTTATATCAGTGTTACCAGTCTTTATAAAGTGTAGTTCCCCTTTGGAATATACTAAAGGACATAACTTATCTAATAACTGTTTAATTGTGTCTGTTGCTGGAAAATATGCTGTTATGTTCTCTTTTTTAGTTTCTAAGTGTATAAAGTTTTTCTCATCTGTAGTATATTTACCAATAACTAATTGTTTAAGGTCTGAAACACGTTGCCCACAATTGCACTGTAAAACAAATATATCTTTATAAATGCTTTCTCTTTCGTTTAATCCAGTAACATTATTAAAAGCTTCTATCTCTTCGGTTTCTAAATAAAAGTGGGTACGTTCGTCTTTTCCTCTCTTATCTTTTATTGGCTTATATGTTACTCGTGATATGTGATAGTCTAGAAACTCATTCTTACAAGATAGTACTTCCATTATCAACCTTACAACAAACTGGCACTTTTGATTTATATCAGCTGTACCTCCACCTTTCTCTTGTAAATAACTTTTATAATTATTAATTCCTCTTTGTGTCAATAGTTCTAAGTTATCATCTACTTTGCTATCTTCAATGTACTTTTTAAAAGCATTCAGTCTGTTGTAATAGTTCTTTTTCGTATTCGCACTTAATTCGTTTTCAGATATAATAATGTCTAAGGCACGGTCTAATAAATCACTTGCCTTTATCTGCTTGTTGTTTTTCTTTTTCATATCTTTATAAATAAAGTTACATAGTTTATCGGTATCGTTTGGATTGCTGCAAAGATACTCAATATATTCCTTATAATATCCTCTTAACTGGTTTATTTTCTCATTCAGAATATTATTGTTTCTATTGTCAAGTGTCGTTAATGTGTTACTTACTTCTGCTATTTGCTTTTTCTTATTCCATTGACTAGGCAACACCTTTAAGCCAGTCGCAAAATAATGTTGCTTTCCTCCAACATATACCACACAATAAACATTAGTAGGCTTGTTGATTACCTTTGGTCTTCTTAAATTGAAGTTACAGCTAATTTCACTGATAAATAACTGCTTCTGCATAATCGGTCATTACGTTTGGTTATTATTACTTGTCATTACCAACTGTCATTATTTGGCAGATTGGGGCAATAATGACCTACCATAAGCCGTTTTACACTAGCAGAATTTATTTTTGCGTGCTGCGAAAAAATAATTTGCAAATGTACAAAAAATGTGGAATAAAAAGAGTATATTTGCAAGTTATTTAGAACATAATTGATTTTTATGTCTTGTATATTAAATATTGATACGAGTACAAATGTGTGCTCTGTTGCAGTAAGTCAGGATGGAACTTGTATTTTCGATAAGCAAGATACGCTCGATCCTAAGCATAGAGAAAAGTTAGGAACATTTGTTGATGAGGCACTTGCCTTCATTGATAATAATAACTTGCCATTGGATGCAGTGGCAGTTAGTGGTGGTCCAGGTTCATATACTGGTCTGCGTGTCGGTGTGTCTATGGCAAAGGGAATCTGCTATGGACGTGGCGTAAAGCTGTTGGCAGTACCTACGTTAGAACTGTTGGCAGTACCAGTATTGCTTCATCATGAGGAAATAGAGGAGAACGCACTTCTCGTTCCAATGATTGATGCGCGCCGTATGGAGGTTTATTCTGCTGTATATGACCGTGCCTTGAAAGAGGTTCGTGGCATTCAGGCAGATGTAGTAGACGAGAATACCTACAAGGAATACCTTGAGCGTGGTCCTGTTTACTTCTTTGGTAATGGTGCAGAGAAGTGTATGGAGATTATTAATCATCCTAATGCACACCTAATCAAGGGTGTTGATGCTTTGGCTAAGAATATGTTCCCATTGGCAGAGAAGCGTATTGCACAAGAGAAGTTTGAGGATGTAGCTTATTTCGTTCCATTCTATCTCAAGGACTTTGTTGCTAAGCAGGCAAAGCCATTGCTGTAGATTAGGCTTTAGAATAAGGCTTGACGTCATCACTTAAAATGTAACATTCACTATTCAATGAATATAGAAGGATTAGATTATAACACACAGCGAGAACGACTCATACTGCCACAGTATGGGCGAGGGATACAGAATATGGTGGATTATGCCGTTGCACTCCCAACAAAGGAAGAGCGTCAGCGATGTGCTGAAACCATCATTTCCATTATGGATAGGATGAATGCCCAGAACCGTGGTAACTTTGACCACATGGAAAAGCTCTGGGATCATTTGGCATTGATGGCAAACTTTGAGTTGGATATTGACTATCCTTGCGATGTGTCAGAGGCTTTGAAGATTGCTACTAAGCCAGAGCCAATGAGCTATCCGATGTCGAATATTCCTGTAAGACACTATGGAAAATTGTTGTTTGAAGCTTTTGAAGAGCTGAAGACAATGGAACCAGGGACTCGTCGGGATGCATTCGTGCGTTCGGTTGCTAATCAGATGAAACGTAGTCTGATGCAGTGGGGACATGGTACTTGTGATGATGAGAAGATAGCTTCGGACCTTGCCCGCTATACAGATGGTAAGATTCAGCTTGATCTTGACACATTCAAGTTTGAGAAAATTAATGCGAGAGAGTTTGCTCAGCCTCGTAATAAGAAGAAAAAGTAAAATAACGACACATGGAATCCTTTATCATAGAAGGTGGACATCGGCTGAGTGGCACGATTGCTCCACAAGGTGCAAAGAATGAAGCCTTGGAGGTGATTTGCGCAACATTATTGACATCAGAAGAAGTTATCATACGCAATGTACCTGATATCCTCGATGTGAACAACCTCATAAAACTCTTACAAGATATTGGGGTGAAGGTGAAGAAGCTTGCCCCTAATGAGTTCTCTTTCCAAGCAGACGAGGTAAACCTCGATTATTTAGAGAGTAGCGACTTTGTTAAGAAGTGCTCTTCTCTGCGTGGAAGTGTCTTGATGATTGGTCCATTGTTGGGTCGTTTTGGTAAGGCTACGATAGCTAAGCCGGGTGGTGACAAGATTGGTCGTCGTCGTTTGGACACCCACTTCCTTGGATTCAAGAATCTTGGTGCACACTTTGGGCGTGTTGAAGATCGAGATGTATATGAGATACAGGCTGATAAACTTGTTGGTACTTATATGCTATTAGACGAGGCGTCTATTACGGGTACTGCTAATATCATCATGGCAGCAGTGTTAGCAGAAGGGACAACAACAATTTACAACGCAGCTTGTGAGCCATATATCCAGCAACTCTGTAAGATGCTAAATGCAATGGGTGCAAAGATTAGCGGTATTGCCAGTAACTTGATTACTATCGAGGGTGTGAAGGAATTGCATTCTGCTGACCATAGAATCCTGCCTGACATGATTGAGGTAGGCTCTTTCATTGGTATTGCTGCAATGATTGGTGATGGTGTTCGTATTAAGGATGTGTCCGTTCCTAACTTGGGATTGATACTCGACACCTTCCACCGTCTCGGTGTACAGATAATAGTAGATAATGACGACCTCATCATTCCACGTCAGGACCACTATGTGATAGACTCTTTCATTGATGGAACGATTATGACTATCAGTGATGCTCCATGGCCAGGATTGACACCAGACCTGATCTCTGTGTTGCTCGTTGTTGCTACACAGGCGCAGGGTAGTGTACTTTTCCACCAGAAGATGTTTGAGAGTCGTTTGTTCTTTGTGGACAAACTCATTGACATGGGTGCACAGATAATCCTCTGTGATCCTCACCGTGCCGTAGTTGTTGGTCACGATAATGCTAAGAAACTTCGTGCAGGTCGTATGTCAAGTCCTGATATTCGTGCGGGTATTGCACTGCTTATCGCAGCACTGACAGCACAGGGAACAAGTCGTATTGATAATATAGTACAAATTGACCGAGGATATGAGAACATCGAAGGACGCCTCAATGCCCTTGGTGCAAAGATTCAGCGAGCAGAGGTTTGTTAATCCCATCGTATCTAAAACCGCACTTTGAAAGAGTGTGTTGTGAATTTTAGATAAATAGGGTTGACCTATTCTCGCAAAAGGGTTGACGTTTTCTTGTAAAAAGGTAGACCTTTTTCCTCAAAAAGGTAGACGGTTTTGAGCAAAAGGGTCGACCGTTTTACTGAAAAAACAATTTAGTATTGGAATAAGTTGTAGTTTTATCAGTACTACTGATATTAGATGAAAAGATGATAAAGAAGGAAGAAGTCTACAAGATTGGGCGCATCGGGAAGCCGCATGGCGTACACGGAGAGTTGCAGTTGCAGTTCTCCGATGACGTTTTTGATGTGGTAGATGCCGATTACCTGATATTGGACATTGACGGAATCCTTGTTCCTTTCTTTATAGAGGAATATCGGTTCCGTTCTGACGAGATAGCCCTGATGAAGTTTTGTGACATCAATAGCGATGCACAAGCACGCGAACTGACAGGATGTATTGTCTATTTCCCACGTAAGTTGGCAGAAGAAGGGACAGATGATGTGTCATGGGCGCAGATTGTCGGTTATTCCTTGATAGATGAAGCAACGAATAATGTGATTGGCAAGATTGTTGCTGTAGATGAAACAACTGTCAATACGCTCTTTGAGGTGAGTACACCTGAAGGCGAGGAAATACTCATTCCTGCGAGTGGTGAACTTATTGTTGCGACAGACATAGCGTCAAAGACGATTACGATGCGGATTCCAGCAGGACTACTTGACCTCTGATTCGCAGTATAAATTAAAAGAATTAATGAAACAACAAATCTGTATATTAGGCTCAACAGGTAGCATTGGTACGCAAGCCCTTGATGTTATCAGTCAGCATTCAGACCTCTATGAGGCTTATGCACTCACTGCTAATCATCGTTGGAAGGAACTTGCTGAGCAGGCTCGTCGCTTTAATCCTGCTGCGGTAGTCATTGCTGATGAGGCTTATTATGAAGCTTTGAAGCAAGAGTTGGCTGATATGCCTGATGTAAAGGTATATGCAGGTAGTAAAGCTTTGGAGGACATCGTTGAGTCACCATCAATAGATATGGTACTTACAGCGATGGTTGGCTATTCTGGTCTTGCTCCAACAATTCACGCTATCAAAGCAAAAAAGAAGATATGTTTGGCAAATAAGGAGACACTTGTCGTAGCTGGCGAGTTGATTCTTCAGTTGGCTCAGCAGTATCACGTGCCTATCTTGCCTGTGGACAGCGAGCATAGTGCTATCTTCCAGAGTTTAGTTGGTGAGGATGCAAACGAGATTGAGAAGATTCTTCTCACCTGTTCTGGTGGACCATTCCGTACCTTTACCCATGAACAGTTAAAGCATGTCACTGCAGCTGATGCGCTCAAACATCCAACATGGGATATGGGGGCGAAGATTACCATTGACTCTGCATCTTTGATGAACAAAGGTTTCGAGGTGATTGAGGCTAAATGGCTCTTTGGTGTACCTGCTGATAAAATACAAGTATTGGTTCATCCTCAGTCTATTGTTCACAGTGCGGTACAGTTTTGTGATGGTGGTGTGAAAGCACAGTTGGGTGTTCCTGATATGAGATTACCTATCCAATATGCCTTTTCATTCCCACAACGTCTATCGTTAGGCGGCGATAGGTTAGATCTTTTCCGTCAGCCATTAGAGTTCTTTGAGCCTGATGTGGAGAAGTTTAAGTGTCTTGCAATGGCATACGAAGCTATTAACAAGGGTGGCAATATGCCTTGTATTGTCAATGCAGCCAACGAGATTGTTAATGAAGGCTTCCGTAAGGGTGCTTGTAGTTTCTTGGCAATGGGCGACATCATTGAGAAGGTAATGCAAACTGTTGCTTTTGATAGCAATCCAGACTATGATGTATATGTGCAGACGGATGCTGAGGCACGTCGTGTAGCACTTGAGATTATGAATAATAAATAATGAATAGATAAATAATGGAAACATTTCTGATCAGATTGCTTCAGTTCATTCTGGCAATCTCTCTGCTTGTCCTGCTGCATGAAGGCGGACACATGTTCTTTGCGAAGCTTTTTGGCGTTCGCGTTGAGAAGTTCTTCGTATTCTTTGATGTGGGCATCGGTAAGTGGAAAGGTAAACTTTTCAGTTGGAAACCTAAGAAAGACGATACGGAATATGGTATGGGTTGGTTGCCACTTGGTGGCTACTGCAAGATCTCTGGTATGATAGATGAAAGCTTCGATACCGACCAGATGAAGCAGGAACCACAGCCATGGGAGTTCCGTACAAAGCCAGCTTGGCAGCGTCTTTTGATTATGATAGGTGGTGTGTTGGTCAACTTTATTCTCGCTCTCTTCATTTATTCAATGGTGATGTTTGTATGGGGAGACAGCTATTTCAAGGTGTCTGACATGAATATGGGTATGCGTTTCAATGCTGATGCAAAAGCTTTAGGTTTCAAAGACCATGACGTGATGTTGGGAACAGACCAAGGAGCATTCCGTGAGTATGCGAATGTGAATGGCGATTTCTTCCGTCAGATAGCACAGGCAAAGCGTGTAGACGTATTGCGTAATGGCAAGAAACATAGTATTACTCTGCCTGGCGATATGGATATGCTGCCAATGATTAAGACACGTCCTTTGTTTGCAGAGCCTTTCATTCCTGCACAGGTGGATAGCGTGTTGGGTGATACACCAGCAGCGAAAGCAGGTATTAAGGCAGGCGACCTCATTAAGTCTATCAATGGAAAGCCAGTTGAGACATGGACAGATATGAATTATCAGACAGGTGTCTTGAGTGATGTCTTGGCAGTGAAGAATACGCATAAGGATTCTCTCGCAGTTCGTTCTGTTGTGCTGACGGTTCAGCATAAGGGCGCAGCAAAGCTCGATACATTAAAACTTATGTTGACACCTGATTTGAAGTTGGGTGTTTTACAGTCAACATTGGCAAGTTATTATAAGCCTGTACAGGAGGAATACTCCTTCTTTGAGAGTTTCCCTGCAGGTATAAAGCATGGTTGGAATGTACTGCGTGGCTATGTTGGTAACTTCCGTTACCTTGCTTCAGCAGATGGTGCAAAGAGTATAGGCGGCTTCGGAGCTATCGGCAGTCTTTTCCCTCCATTCTGGGACTGGTATATGTTCTGGTCAATGACAGCCTTCTTGAGTATCATGCTTGCCTTCATGAACATTCTTCCTATCCCTGCTTTGGATGGTGGTCATGTGGTATTCCTTCTCTATGAGATCATTACTCGTCGTAAACCGTCAGAGAAGTTTATGGTACGTGCGGAGTATGTAGGTATAACCATCCTAATCCTCCTTATGATATTTGCCAACCTTAACGACATTCTTCGTTGGTTGCATCTTATGTAAGAACAAGGTTTCCTTTAATGGACTTAGTTCTATCGAATAGTCCGTTAATAGTATCTTAATACGAAGTCACGCAATACAAGCTATAGCAAGTATTGCGTGATTTTTGTTTATTCTTGCCGCTTATTCATAAAGGTTTAGTAGTTTTCTCTCCCTTTCTTGCAGTTCTATGTACAGTAGGATATTCGTTTCTATACTACAGGTTGTTCATGTGCTAAGGCTCCGCACCATTAGTGCTAAGCATGAACACCAATGGTGCTAAGCCTTAACACAATAATAAAAGATGGTTATAAAGCTCTATGACAAGCGTTATTAGATGCGATATGCACTAATGTTTAACTGGTATAATGAGGTCTTATTCGATACTGCTGTGGCTTAATACGAAATTACGCAACACCTACCACGGTAGATATTGCGTAATTTTTTATTGTCACCATAATGTAGTATAGAAGAAGACATTTAGCAATAACCCTTACAAATGTTGTGTTCTCACTCCTTCTCACATTATAGGATGGTTGCGGATGAGACTTTCTTAATAAAGCAGGACTAATCCAGCAACTCCTGCATAGCATATCATGCGGATAGGATTTATCTTTAACCACATCGTACCGACAAAGGTTGCAGCAAAGAGGAACAAGCTAATCCAAAACTGCCACGGGTTTACACTTGGTGCAGAAAAGTTCTCAGTATTACATAATAATAAGGTGGCAGCTGCTAATAGACCTACTACTACTGGGCGTAGACCTGCAAAGACTGACTGTACAACAGGTGTGTTCATATACTTGAGGAACATCTTACTGATAAGAATCATTATTATCAACGAGGGGAGTACAAGGGCTATGGTCGCGGTGAGACTACCCAATACTGCCATACCTGCGCCAAAGCCTGCATTATGTACAGCTGTATAACCGCAATAGGTAGCAGAGTTTATACCAATAGGTCCGGGCGTCATCTGTGATACAGCAACGATGTTGGTAAACTCAGCAGAGCTAAGCCAATGATGGTTCACAACCGTTTCTGTTTGTATCAGTGATAACATTCCATATCCTCCACCGAATCCAAAGAGTCCGATGATAAAGAAAGTGTAGAAAAGTTCTAAATATATCATGTTGTTGTTTCTCTTATTAGTCTGTTTTTAGTGTGCTGTTTTTTCCGAAATTATCCCATTCGTCTCTCTCTTCCTTCGGAACTTTCGTTTACTATTTCTCTTGCGAAGTTATATCCCGTTAGGCTCTCCCCTCCTTCGGAGGGGTTGGGGGAGGTATTTCACTCCGTCGGTTTAATAAACTTCCCATAAAGGAATCCACCTAATCCTGCAGTAAGAATTGCGTAAACAGGATTGACACCTAACAGCCAAATGGCAATGGCGGTGACAATAGGAATCCAACAGTTTGCCAATGATATTTTAGCACTTTTAGCCAATGTGAAGGTTGGTACAGCTATCAAGGCAACCACTGCAGGGCGTATTCCACGGAACATTGCTGCTACCCATGGGATGTCCATAAACTGATGGAAGAAGAGAGCTATACAAAGAATGATGAGGAATGAGGGGAGGATAGCTCCTAAACAAGTGACGAGTGCACCCGGTGTCTTTCGCATCTTATATCCGACAAAGACACTGATGTTTGCAGCAAGGACACCAGGACAGCTTTGTGCAACAGCTATCAGGTCAACAAACTGGTCTTCTGGAATCCACTTTCTCTTCACTACGACTTCATTTTGGATAATTGAAATCATAGCATATCCACCGCCAAGTGTAAAGGCTCCAATCTTAAAGAAGGTTTTGAAAGCTTCCCAGTAGAAGCCTTTGGGTGATGGGTGTTGAGTGTTAGGTGTTGATGAAATGTTATCTTTGTCCACTGTGTCTTGTTATTTATAGTGAAATCAATGTTTGAGAGCTACAGACGCCCCCATCTGTTCACATATACCTATTAGGTAATATTACTCAGATGAGGGCGTTTCTCAGTGTAGTCTATATATAAAGGTGTGCTAATCTATTACACCTTCAATAGGGGAGAGGTAAACTTTACAGTTTGCTTTCAACCCACTTACGAGCATTTACAAATGCCTCAATCCATGGTGTAACCTCCTCCTGACGACGCTCACGTGGATAGTAAGCCTGCTGCCATGGAAAGATAGCACGCTCCAAGTGTGGCATCATTGCAAGGTGACGGCCGTCTGCAGAGCAGATACCTGCTACATTGTAGTCAGAGCCGTTAGGGTTACCAGGATATTCAGCGTAGTTGTATTTAGCGATGACATTATACTTATCTTCTGCCTCTGGGAGGTAGAAACGACCCTCACCATGTGCTACCCAGATACCGAGTTTGTTACCGCTCAAAGAACCGAACATTACACTATTGTTCTGTGGAATGGTCAAGTTCAAGAATGAACTCTCAAACTTCTTACTGGTATTGTGGCAGAGGTGAGCACGATGCTTGTGCTCTGGATTGATAAGGTTCAACTCAACCATCAACTGACAACCGTTACAGATACCCAATGAAAGTGTATCTTTGCGTGCATAGAAGCGGTCGAGTGCCTGCTTAGCCTTTGGATTATAGAGGAAAGCACCAGCCCATCCCTTTGCAGAACCGAGTACGTCAGAGTTAGAGAAACCACCGCAGAAGACGATCATATTTACTTCTTCCAAAGTCTCACGGCCAGTGATAAGGTCGGTCATCATGACGTCTTTTACCTCAAAGCCTGCCAAATAGAGTGCGTAAGCCATCTCACGCTCACCATTGGTACCCTTCTCACGAATGATAGCTGCCTTTGGTGTTGGGTGCTGAGTGTTAGGTGTTGAAGTCTTCCAACGGTCTGCATCGAGTCCATACTGCTGGAGTGTGCCAGTGAAGTCAGCATTAAACTTCATCTCGATTGGCTGCTTCTTATAGTTCTGGCAACGCTTCTTAGCCATACCGTTCATACTCTGTTTGCGGTCGAGAAGATAAGATGTCTTATACCATGTCTCACGCATTGCATCAATATCGAACTCTGTCTTCCAATCGCCATCAGCAATACTGAGCGTGCGCTTCTCAGGACTTGGTGTACCGATACGAGCAAATCCGATGCAGTTCTCTGTCAAGAATTCTTTGACTTCTTCCTTATGTTCATCAGCAACCTGAATAACAACACCCGGATTCTCTGCAAAAAGTTTCTTGATTACATCGTCACCCTTGATGTCGTGAAGGTTGATATGCAAACCACCTTCAGCATTAGCAAAGGTCATTTCAAGCAATGTTGTAATCAAACCACCTGCTGAAATGTCGTGTCCAGCGAGTATCCATCCACGGCGAATCATCTCCTGTACGGCATCGAAACAGTCGCAGAAGTACTGTGGTTCTTTTACGGTTGGAACGTCACTACCAATCTTTCCGAGACTTTGTGCAAAGGCTGAACCACCTAAACGCTGCTCGTCAAAACTGAAGTCGATATGATAGAGGCGTGTGTTCTTGTCGTTAACAAGTACTGGAGATACCACCTGACGAACGTCGCTCACTTCACCACCACTGGTCACAATGACGGTTCCTGGAGAGATAATCTTATCTCCATTAGGATACTGCTGGGTCAGAGAAAGTGAATCCTTACCTGTTGGAACGTTCACACCGATAGCGCAGCAGAAGTCTGATAATGCCTTAACCGCACTATAAAGACGTGCATCCTCACCCTTCTGTGAGCGACAAGGCCACATCCAGTTGGCTGAAAGACTCAAGCTGTCCATGCCGTCTGCCAATGGCGCCCATACGATGTTGGTCAATGATTCAGCTACGGAAAGGACAGAGCCTGCCTCTGGTGATGCGAGTCCTGCTTGCGGAGCGTGACCGAGTGCGGTTGCAATACCCTTATGACCACGATAGTCTAAGGCTACAACACCACAGTCTGAGAGTGGCAACTGAATCTCACCCTGACACTGCTGACGGGCAACCTTACCTGTAACAGAGCGATCAACCTTGTTTGTCAACCAGTCCTTACATGCCACAGCTTCCAACTGAAGCACACGCTGGAGGTATTCCTCCACCTTATTTATACTATAAGATACATTCTCATATTTGCGTTCAACGGTCTCATCCTTCATGATTGTCTTTGGAGAATGACCGAACATCTGTGCTACGTCTAAGTCGAATGGCTTTACACCATCACCTTGTACGAATGCGAAGTGAGCATCACCTGTAGTCTCACCAACAACATACATTGGTGCACGCTCACGCTCAGCAATCTTCTTCACGTGGTCGAGGTGCTTCTCGTCAATGAGCAAGCCCATGCGCTCTTGTGACTCGTTGGCAATGATTTCCTTGGCACTCAAAGTCTTGTCGCCGATTGGTAATTGTGTCATGTCAATCTTACCGCCACATTCTTCCACCAACTCACTCAGACAGTTCAGGTGTCCTGCAGAACCGTGGTCGTGGATAGATACAACTGGGTTGTTGTCCTCTTCTACCAATGCACGTACGAGGTTATAGGCGCGTTTCTGCATCTCTGGATTAGCACGCTGTATGGCATTCAACTCAATACCATTTGAGTAACGACCCGTATCAACTGATGATACTGAACCGCCACCAAGTCCGATACGATAGTTATCACCACCAACGACAACTACCTTGTTGCCAGCCTGTGGTTCACCCTTCAGACAGTCGCGCTTAGTACCATAACCCACGCCACCAGCAAGCATAATCACCTTGTCGTAAGCATACTTCTCACCATTTTCTTGATGTTCGAATGTGAGTAGTGATCCCGTAATCAATGGCTGACCGAACTTATTTCCGAAATCGCTCGCACCATTAGATGCCTTAATCAAAATCTGCTCTGGAGTCTGATAGAGCCACTGACGGACAGGAAGGATATCTTCCCAATCACGTAGGATTGGAGTTGTACCGTCATCTTCTGTCAGACGAGGGTAAGCGGTCATATAGACTGCTGTTCCTGCGATTGGCCATGAACCAACACCACCGCCCATACGGTCGCGAATCTCACCACCCGTACCTGTTGCTGCTCCATTGAATGGCTCAACGGTAGTTGGGAAGTTGTGGGTCTCGGCTTTCAGAGAGATAACACTCTCGATAGGCTTTACTCGGAAAAAGTCAGATGTGCTCTGGTTTGCTGGTGCAAACTGCTCAACCTCTGGACCTTGTGCGAAAGCTACGTTGTCTTTATAGGCTGAAAGAATCTTACCAGGATTCTCTTTTGTAGTCTTCTTGATGAGGCTGAAGAGACTGCTCTCCATCACCTTGCCATCAATGACGAACTCTCCACCGAAAATCTTATGGCGGCAATGCTCAGAGTTAATCTGTGCGAAACCAAAGATTTCAGAGTCGGTGAGTGGGCGGCCATTCTGCTTCTCAATCTTGTGGAGATATTCCATCTCCTCTGGTGAGAGTGCCAAACCTTCCTCTTCGTTGAACTTCTCTAAGTCCTCCACACGCTTGATAGGCTCTGGCTCGTGGTTGACAGTGAAGATAGTCTGGTCCAGACCATCATACATACGTTGCAACATCGGGTCATAATCAGCCTCTTTGCTGCTTACAGGGAAGTACTCCTCTATACGCAAAATGCCGTCAAGACTCATGTTTTGAGTAATCTCGACGGCATTCGTACTCCAAGGAGTAATCATCTCACGGCGTGGTCCCACATAGTAGCCCTGCAGTGTCTCTTCGTTCTGCAAGTAGGTGGCATCGCCATAGAGCCAACAAAGTTCGTTGATTTCTGCGTCGGACAATGCATGATTGACTTCTGTGGCAATCACGCTTTTGGACTGAGTTCTGAAGAAAAGAATCATAGTCTGTATATAAAATTTGGTGTTACTTCTGTTTGCAAAGATACGATATTCTTTGGATATACTGCCCTTTTGTCCAGTGTTTTTTAGTCTTCTTAGGTATTATAAATAATCAGACTCGTTTTTGTATGTCTTATCCTGCTAAAGTTGTATTTGTTGTCTTGAATTTCGTTTCATAAAAATAATTGGTTCTTCCGTTAAATGTATAGATTGAAAATAGAATAAGGCTTATACATCTGCTTAGTATGACTATCCCAGATTAGATGGTCTTTCAATGGGGATAGGCTACAAGACAAAATGCAAATTGATACTATATCTATCCGCCGCCTACAAGAAGTTTATGCTCTTTTTGACCGATGTTTGTAAACTATTTTTAATCAGATCAAAATCAATATATGCTCTTTTGTATTCTAAAAGACGGCTAATTGACTTGCAAAAGATGCTCTTTTGAGGGCTAACTAACGCCCTTTTGAAGTCCAATTAAGCACCTTTCACTTTTCTACTTTATAACCTATTGATTTCCTTCTGGTTACAAATCTGCTCCGTGTATATGTTTTTGCCGTTATTTACAGATATCTTATTTGAAATTATGTAATAATTTTTCAAATCTTTGTCTATAGATTTTCGAAGTCTTAAAATGAAAAGTTGTTCAGTGTCAAAGGATGATAAAAGAATAGATAGTTGATGGTCTTAGCTATATTTTTGTTTAATAAGTAACTTTGCTTTTTCCGTTAAAGCAATACGGAAATCATCCGCGCATTTAACGGAAGAACCTAAAAACTTAACTCCCAATCTGGAGCATAAAGTTCCAAAACTATCTTGTTGCTTCATTTGCTTATGCTATAATTGCGAAAATAATGCGAAGGCAAAGCGCTAATTCCTGCCTTCGCATTTTTAACTTATCAGATAGTCCTGATAATCAAGACCCTATTTTCACAACTCCCAATCTGGAGCATTACCAGAATGCAAACTATCTATGCTTGTAACAAGAAGTAGTTTTTTCTTTTTCTTTGTTGAAATAGAATATATATCTAACAAATAATCTTGCCAATTCTTGTCTATAGTGTCTATCCTTAGTTGCAAAAAGGTTCCTTTGACATAAAGACATTTGAATAGATATGCTTTGTTTGATGCGGTATTATAATAGGGTAAGGATTTTATCTCTTGAAGCAAGAGATGTTTTTTATCAGAGATATTGCTATCGATCAGCCCAATTTGTTTGAATAGCTTTATATCCGTAGAGTCCGGAAAAATAAAGATTGTATCGCTTTCTTTTTTATTGTCCGTTACCTCTTTCCATATATTTTCTTGATTAATATTATTTTTTCCAATTTTTATCGGAATAAAATAAGTTCTGTATCTGCTATCAATAGCTGTGTTATAAGAATGTTTATGATGTCTTCTTATCTTTTTATGTGATAAATCGCTCTTATTATAAACAGCTATGTAATATCCTGCAAAGATATTTGAGGTATCTCTGCTTTGAGCATTTATCTTCTGGCATGGAAATGTATAGAAAACTATTACCAATAATATAATTGTCTTTATCATCTAATACCTTAATTCCGCAGCATAAATTCTTGTGAGAACTCCAAGTGTCTGAGAAACAAAGTTCTCAAAACATTTGGATATGTAAGAAATTTCACCTATCTTGGTGCTGCAAACATAACAAGTAAGCAAAAATCTGACATGACAAAGTTAGCAATTAAAAACGAGAATATCACTTCTTTCGCTGGAATTTATCATATTCCTTAATTCCGCAATAATTTTCTCACAAGGAATAATGCTGCGGAATTGAGGCTCTTCTAATTGCTTTCTGTATAATTTCATCAAAAAGTTCCATTAATTGTAAGTTTCAGGTTAAAAATATCTAAACTCGTTATACAACTCTTTGTTTTACACGTCTTTATAATATCTTTGCAATAGATATGCCGCATTCTGTGTAATGAGGTTAGTTTTGTGTACCTGTTTGCTTCGTTATATAATAATGTGGGCAGGTTTCAAAACCGTAGAATTGATTTCTTTTTACGTTATGTTAGGAAGAATCTATTACAAGTAGAATAATAACCAAAATAAAATAGTAAATATGAAAAAGAGTCTTTTTATCGTAGCTTTAGCGTTGGGTACACTTGCATTTAGTAGCTGTGCCAGCAAGAAGGATTTGGAAAATTGTCGTACAGAGAATAATCAGTTGACGGCAGATTATCAGAATGCTAAGGAAACGATTGCTGCCAATAATGCACGTATCAAGAGCTTGGAGGATCAGTTGGCTCAGGCGAGAGAGAGTGCTGCTGCGTTGCAGGGTAGTCTTGATAACAGTTTGAGAAATGCCAATTCAAACAATATCAACATTTCTAAACTTGTTGATCAGATTAACGAGAGTAATCAGTATATCCGTCACTTGGTTGAGGTGAAGTCTAAGAGCGATTCTTTGAATATGGTGTTGACAAACAATCTTACCCGTTCTTTGAGCCGTGAGGAGTTGAAGGAGGTTGATGTACAGGTTCTGAAGGGTGTTGTTTATATCTCTTTGGCTGATAATATGCTTTATAAGAGTGGTTCTTATGAGGTGAATGATCGTGCTGAGCAGACATTGAGCAAGATTGCTAAGATTATCACTGATTATAAGGATTATGATGTGCTAATTGAGGGTAACACGGATAATGTGCCTATTAACACGGCAAACGATAAGATGAGAAATATCCGCAACAACTGGGACCTCTCTTGTTTGCGTGCTGCCTCTGTCGTACAGTATCTGCAGGATCATTTCGGTGTAAATCCTAAGCGTTTGACTGCTGGCGGTCGTGGTGAGTATAATCCTCTTGCAACGAATGATACTGAGTTAGGTAGGCAGCGTAACCGTCGTACACAGATTATCATTACTCCAAAGCTTGATCAGTTTATGGATCTCATTGGTGAGGCTCCAGAGGCTAAGGCTACAAAGTAGTCTGATTATGAATAATGACGTTCTGTTCTTGATTCTCCAGTGATGTCCACGGAGGTATATGTGGATTTTGGCTGTATTTTCCGTATATGTGATTTATTTCTGTGGAAAGTGTCTCGGAGAAGTATTGTGGTATTTACTGCATTGATAGAATAGAAAACGTTGATAAATATAAGTCTGTATCTTGTCTATACTGTATTGACAAGGTACAGATTTTGTCCTTTATTATAGTATATAAGTTTTGTGTATGGATATTACTTTTATGATTTTAGCTACATTGGTAGCTGTCGAGCATATATATATAATGTGTCTTGAAACGATATTTACTAAATCGAGAACAACTGCGCGTACTTTTAATATGGATGTGGAGGAATTAAGTCGCCCATCTGTATCTACGTTATTTAAAAATCAAGGTGTCTATAATCTTTTATTGGCAGTGCTGATTTTAATAGCTGTTTGGGTAATGAACGATTTGTTTTGGACACGTTGTTTTTGTCATATGTAGCATTGGTGGCTATTTATGGCGGTATTACAAGTAGTCCAGCTATTATTTTAAAGCAGGGTGCGCCTGCTTTGGTGGCATTAATATATAGTTTTGTTCTATTATAGGTATTTGTTGTTTTTGGCTAAAATTGAAACTTCCTTTGTTTTTGATTTTGCGTTTAAGGGGGCTTTTCTTGTTTTATGGCTTTTTTAAGCGCTATTTTTGTTTTTATGGCTTCCTGGGGTGTGGTAGAGGTGTTTTGGGTGTTGTTTTGATTGATTTGTGTCAAGGCTTTGGATGATTTTTAAGTTTTTTGAAAAATATTCTTCAAAACATTTGGAGGAAACGGAAATTCTGTATACCTTTGCACTCGCTTTACAAAACAAGCCACCTGGTAAGTTACTTAAAGCATATAAAGAAAGAGTTCTTTGAAAAGATTTACATAAACAGAGAAGTAGTACAAGAAGCGTCTGTTTGATTTTATATCAAATGGATGGGTAAAAGAAACGAACCGATCAATTCATTGTCCCTGCTTTTGAGACATCGTCTCAAAACTAAAGGAACAAAAGAAAAGGTGCTTTTTACTTGATACTTTTAGGATAAGCGTTCTGAAACAGAGATTACTCGGTGAAGCGCTTGGGTTTTGTGGTATTCATTATCATTTATCACCTATCACTTATCACCAAAACATATTTTACAATGGAGAGTTTGATCCTGGCTCAGGATGAACGCTAGCTACAGGCTTAACACATGCAAGTCGAGGGGAAACGGCATTGAGTGCTTGCACTCTTTGGACGTCGACCG
>ERZ1699231.48-NODE-48-length-50490-cov-3.175009_pt1 | contig 50490 bp, 45 predicted proteins | sample MGYA00581551_ERZ1699231 | MGnify/ENA primary metagenome ERZ1699231 (study PRJEB42319, sample SAMD00040326) | human oral metagenome | material: saliva | host: Homo sapiens | study: EMG produced TPA metagenomics assembly of PRJDB4115 data set (Metgenomic analysis of... | reverse complement strand
GTCCTGAATAAGCCTGCAACCATGCGTGTTTATAGGCGGCAAAATCGGTGTAGGGCAGGCCGTTGGCATCCATGAGGGGGGATTTGGCCAAAATGCCGCGGTCGTTGGCGTGTTGCAGGGTAATGCCTGCTCGGTCGAAATTGTGCCAGAGGTGGTTGTCTTGGCGGATTTCGGCTTCGGTGTAGGCTTCGTCTGTGATGACGGTATGGGCATTGAACGCAGCAGCCAAGGGGAGGAGGTCTTCGTCGGAAGCGACGACATATAAAGGAATATGATGCGCCGCCAGACGGGTATGCAGCTCTTGCGCGGCTTGATAGTGGAACAGGCTTTGACGCGGATTGTGGTTTTCAGACGGCCTTTGGCTGACCCAGACGCAGGCGATGGGCAAACCGCTTGCAACGGCAGCATTAAGCGCGGCATTGTCGTGCAGGCGGAGGTTGCGGCGGAACCAGACAAGGACGTGAGCAGATTTCATGAGCATGTTCCGACGGAAAACGGGGAAACCATTTTATCAGAATCGGCCTCATGTATCAGGCCGTCTGAAAAATCTTTTGGTTTGATTTTGCTATATAATTTTGGTTTTAGCAATGAGGCGGCAACCATGACCGAGCAAACCGTTTTGGCACTCATTACCTGCCAAACTTATCCCGAACCATCGGACAACCTGAAAACATTGGCGGCATGCTTGGAAAATATGGGCGTAAAAACCGTATTTGACGCGTGGCAAAACCATCCGTCCGCGCCGTTTTTGCTGCCTTTGTGCGCATGGGATTATGCCGCCGAACCCGAAGCCTTCCGCCAATGGCTGGAGCAAGCCGGGCAGGCGGGGCAGCGTTTTATCAATCCGCCCGAATTGATGGCTTGGAATATGGAAAAGACGTATTTGTGCGATTTGGCGGCGCGCGGCGCGCAAGTGATTCCCAGCGTGTTCGTTCCCGCGCACAAAGACAAATTGGCCGATATTCTGAAACAACAAGGCTGGACGGAAGCAGTTATCAAGCCCGCATTCGGTCAGAGCGGCAAAGGCGTGGTCAAAGTTTGTGCGGAGGCATTGGACGTGGATATGGCGGATTATCCGCAAGGCATGATGGTTCAACCGTATATCCGCGAAATCGAAACGGCGGGCGAAACCTCGCTGGTGTTTTTCAACGGCTCATTCAGCCATGCCGTGCGCCGTCAGCCGCCGCAAGGCGAATGGCGTGCCAACTCGGCCTATGGCGTGTCGGTGTTCGGTATCGAGCCGCCCGAGTTTGCCGTCCGTGCCGCGCAAGACGTACTGGCCGCCTTGCCGCAAATGCCGGTTTACGCCCGCGTGGACGGCACACTGATTGGCGACACCTTCCTGCTTAATGAGTTGGAACTCATCGAACCTGCCCTGTACCTGCACACCAGCGAAGGCGCGGCGGAGCGTTTTGCCCGAGTGTTGGCCGGGTTGCTGAAATAGGGTTGCGGCACGTACATTCAGGCCGTCTGAAAGATTTTTTTCAGACGGCCTGAATTTTTTTAAACAGTTGGCAGGAAGATGTTTTAAAGCGTGCTTTTATTTGTCATTTTAATTGGGCTGGAGTCTTGGCCTGCTCTAGATTGTAAACAATTTTCTTGGTATTGATTGGGTTTTATTTAGGGTAAAAATACGAAAAGCTTTTGAAAATAAATATGTTGTAATCTTAAACATTCTGTGCTGAAATTACAGGACACTACAAAAAAGTGGTGTTTTAAAAAATAAAACAGACAAAGGAGAAAAACCATGCAATTGCTTTTAGACAATCTCAAAGCTTTTTTTGAAACCATCAGCGGCTGGGTCTGGGGGCCTATTATGTTGATGCTGCTGGTCGGTACGGGCATTTTGCTGACCGTTTTGCTGAAAGGCTTGCAGTTCACCATGCTGGGTTATGCACTGAAACAGGCGTTTGTGCCGTCAAAGAAGCATGAAGACGGCGAAGACCACGAAGGCGATATTTCCCATTTTGCAGCGTTGATGACCGCGCTGTCGGCCACCATCGGTACGGGCAATATCGCCGGCGTGGCGACTGCGGTGGTAACCGGCGGCCCGGGCGCGGTATTTTGGATGTGGATGACCGCCATTTTCGGCATGGCAACCAAATACGGCGAGGGCGTGTTGGCGGTGAAATACCGCGTGACCAATTCCAAAGGAGAAATGTCCGGCGGCCCGATGTATTACATCGAAAAAGGCTTGGGCAAAAACTGGAAATGGATGGCCGTTGCATTTGCGCTGTTCGGCACATTCGCTTCCTTCGGTATCGGCAGCTCGGTGCAGTCCAACTCGGTTGCGCAGGCAGTGCAAACTAGCTTCGGCGTCGAACCTGCCTACACCGGCGTGATATTGACCGTATTAACGGCTATTGTGCTTTTGGGCGGCATTAAGGGCATTGCAAAAGCCGCATCCTTTATCGTGCCTGCCATGGCCGTATTTTATGTAGTGGGCGGTATTTCCATTATTGTCGTGAATTCTGACGCACTGATGCCTGCCGTCAAACTGATTTTCTCCGATGCGTTTAGCGCACAGGCTGTGGCCGGCGGCGCCATCGGTACGGTCATCCGCTACGGCGTGGCGCGCGGTGTGTTCTCCAATGAAGCGGGCATGGGTTCGGCGCCGATTGCCGCCGCCGCCGCGAAAACCGACCATCCCGTCCGCCAGGCATTGGTTTCCATGACCGGTACGTTTTTGGACACCATCGTTGTCTGCTCGATTACCGGTATCGTGTTGGTCATGGGTCTGCTCGGCGCAGGCGGTGAGTTTGTTAAACCTGAATTGAGCGGCGCGGCGCTGACAACCGTCACGTTCCAAAAAATGCTGCCCGGCATCGGCGGCTGGATTGTTACCATCGGCCTGATTTTCTTTGCTTACTCAACCATTCTTGGCTGGTGTTATTACGGCGAGAAATGCGCGGTGTACGTTTTCGGCGAACGCTTTGCCGGACTGTACCGCGTGGGTTACGTCTCTTCCGTCATGCTGGGTACCGTGTTGAGCCTTGATTTGGTGTGGCTGGCTTCGGATACGTTCAACGGCTTGATGGCCTTGCCCAACCTGATTGCGCTTTTGTTGATGGCGAAAGTCATCGTCAATGAAACACGAGACTTCAAACAAAAAATCAAAAACGGCGAATTACCGCATTGATGTCCAAGGCCGTCTGAAACGGAATATTCAGACGGCCCGATGGATAAAGTTTGTTTTGAAAAAAAGTCAGAGGAGGAGAAAAATGAAAGTGCTTGTTTTAGGTGCCGGAGTAGCAGGCGTATCTTCCGCGTGGTATCTGGCAGAGGCAGGACATGAAGTAACGGTCATCGACCGCGCCGAGGGCGTGGCGATGGAAACCAGTTTTGCCAATGCAGGCCAGCTTTCCTACGGCTATACCACGCCTTGGGCTGCACCCGGTATCCCGACCAAAGCGCTGAAATGGCTGTTTAAAAGCCATCCGCCTTTGCTGTTTCGCCCCGATGGCAGCCTGTATCAAATCGAATGGCTGTGGCAAATGCTGCAAAACTGCACGGCAGCGCGCTATCAAATCAACAAAGAGCGCATGGTCAGGATTTCCGAATACAGCCGTGAAATGTTCCGCCGTTTTGAAGCGCAAACCGGCATGAATTTTGAAGGACGCAAAAAAGGGACGTTGCAGATTTTCCGCCAAACCAAAGAAGTCGAAGCGGCAGAACAAGACATTGCCGTTTTGGAACGATACGGCGTGCCGTACCGCTGTCTGAAGCCCGAAGAATGCGCAGAATTCGAGCCTGCACTTGCACGCGTTACCGCCAAAATTGCCGGCGGCCTGCACCTGCCTGCGGATGCGACCGGCGACTGCCATCTCTTCACTGAAAACCTGTACAAACTGTGTCTGGAAAAAGGCGTACAGTTTCATTTCAACCAAACCATCCGCCGCATCGACCACAACGGGCTGCGCATTAAAGCCGTTGAAACCGAAACAGGGCGGTTTGAAGCAGATGCCTTCGTCTGCGCGCTCGGCTGCTTCAGCAGAACGGTTTTGGCGCAGTTGGATCTGAATCTGCCCATTTATCCCGTCAAAGGCTATTCCTTGACCTTGCCAGTCATAAATTCAGACGGCGCACCGGTGTCGACCGTTTTGGATGAAAGCTACAAAGTCGCCATCACACGATTCGACAACAGAATCCGCGTCGGCGGTATGGCGGAATTGTCCGGCTACGAAATCAAACTGCCCGAAAAACGCCGCGAAACCTTGGCTTTGGTCGTCAACGATTTATTCCCCGAAGGCGGCGACTTGAATCAGGCATTGTTCTGGAGCGGCCTCAGACCGATGACACCCGACAGCACGCCGCTAATCGGCCGTACCCGCTTTGACAACCTGTTCCTGAATACGGGTCACGGCACTTTGGGCTGGACCATGTCGCTGGGCTCGGCAAAATTGACCGCCGATATCGTGAGCGGCAAAGACACCGAAATCCGCAGCGACGACTTGAGCCTGTCGCGCTATCAGGCTTAAGCTGGAAAGCGCTAAGGTTTAGTGGCATTTCAAACTTAAAGGCCGTCTGAAAATCATTTTTCAGACGGCCTTTTGTTTCAAAATCCGTGTATCCAATCAATAAAATAAATAATAACTATTATCATGCTCATTAAAAAAGTGTTAGTCTGAACCTGTCCCAGCTTTTAGCGCAGGTTTTCTCATGCCCGATTTTTCGATGTCCAATTTGGCCGTTGCCTTTTCCATCACGCTGGCTGCCGGTTTGTTTACCGTATTAGGCAGCGGCTTGGTGATGTTTTCCAAAACGCCCAATCCGCGCGTGTTGTCGTTTGGTTTGGCATTTGCCGGCGGTGCGATGGTTTATGTTTCTCTGACGGAAATTTTCAGTAAGTCCAGCGAGGCGTTCGCTGAAATTTATGATAAAGACCACGCGTTTGCGGCGGCGACCATGGCATTTTTGGCCGGGATGGGCGGCATCGCGCTGATTGACCGCCTGGTGCCGAACCCGCATGAAACTTTAGACGCGCAAGACCCGTCGTTTCAAGAAAGCAAACGCCGCCATATCGCGCGAGTCGGCATGATGGCGGCGTTTGCGATTACGGCGCACAATTTCCCCGAAGGCTTGGCGACATTTTTTGCCACCTTGGAAAATCCGGCGGTCGGGATGCCTTTGGCCTTGGCGATTGCCATCCATAATATTCCGGAGGGCATTTCCATCGCCGCGCCGGTTTATTTTGCCACCCGCAGCCGTAAGAAAACGGTATGGGCGTGTCTGTTATCCGGCTTGGCCGAACCTTTGGGTGCGGCTTTGGGCTATTTGGTTTTGCAGCCGTTTTTGTCGCCTGCCGTGTTTGGCTCGGTGTTCGGCGTGATAGCCGGCGTGATGGTGTTTTTGGCGTTGGACGAGTTGTTGCCGGCCGCCAAACGCTATTCAGACGGCCATGAAACCGTTTACGGCCTGACAACGGGCATGGCGGTGATTGCCGTCAGCCTGGTATTGTTCCATTTTTAAAACCCGTATGCCAAAGGCCGTCTGAAATGATTCAGACGGCCTTTTTGCGTTATAATCCGCACATCAAAAATAACCTTAATTTCACAAAGTTCCATCATGTTAGACAAATACAATCCAGCCGAAATCGAATCCAAACATTATCAAAACTGGGAAGAGCAAGGCTATTTCCAGCCTGATATGGATTTGACGAAACCGTCTTTCTCCATCCAACTGCCGCCGCCCAATGTAACCGGCACGCTGCACATGGGCCATGCCTTCAACCAAACCATCATGGACGGCCTGACCCGCTACTACCGCATGAAAGGCTGCAACACCGCCTGGATTCCCGGCACCGACCATGCGGGCATCGCCACGCAAATCGTGGTCGAGCGTCAGCTTGCCGCGCAAAACGTGTCCCGTCATGACTTGGGTCGCGAGAAATTCTTGAGAAAAGTGTGGGACTGGAAAGAAGTTTCCGGCGGTACGATTACCCAACAAATGCGCCGTGTGGGCTGCTCTGCCGACTGGACGCGCGAGTATTTCACGATGGACGACGTGCGTGCCGAGACCGTGACCGAAGTGTTTGTGAGCCTGTTTGAACAAGGCTTGATTTACCGCGGCAAACGCTTGGTGAACTGGGATCCGGTATTGGGTACCGCAGTGTCTGATTTGGAAGTGGAAAGCGTGGAAGAACAAGGCTCTATGTGGCACATCCGCTATCCGCTGGCCGACAATCCCGCCGAAGCCGTTATCGTAGCGACTACCCGTCCTGAAACGTTGCTGGGCGACGTTGCCGTTGCCGTCAATCCAGAAGACGAACGTTACACCCACTTAATCGGCAAAGAATTAATCCTGCCGCTGACCGGCCGTACTATCCCTGTGATTGCCGACGAATACGTCGAAAAAGACTTCGGTACAGGTTGCGTGAAAATCACGCCTGCGCACGACTTCAACGACTACGAAGTCGGCAAACGCCACGATACGCGCCTGATTAATGTGTTTGATTTGGAAGCCAAAGTGCTGGCAAACGCCGAAGTGTTCAACTTCAAAGGCGAAGCGCAACAAGGCTTTGCCCTGCCTGAAAAATACGCAGGCTTAGACCGCTTTGCCGCGCGCAAACAAATGGTTGCCGATTTGCAGGAACAAGGCTTCTTGGTCGAAATCAAACCGCACACGCTGATGACGCCGAAAGGCGACCGTACCGGCTCAGTGATTGAACCGATGCTGACCAGCCAATGGTTTGTCGCCATGTCCGCCACGCCAAACGGCGGCGAGCCTGACAGCGAGTTCAAAGGCTTGAGCCTTGCCGACAAAGCTAAAAAAGCCGTCGACAGCGGCGCAGTGCGCTTTATCCCTGAAAACTGGGTCAACACTTACAACCAATGGATGAACAACATCCAAGACTGGTGTATTTCGCGCCAACTGTGGTGGGGCCATCAAATCCCTGCGTGGTATGACAACGAAGGCAATGTGTACGTCGCCCGAAATCAGGAAGAGGCTGAAAAACAAGCCGGCAAAACTGGTTTGACCCGCGAAGAAGACGTATTGGACACATGGTTCTCCTCCGCGCTTGTGCCGTTCTCCACACTCGGCTGGCCGTCTGAAACCGACGAACTCAAAGCCTTCCTGCCGTCCAACGTCTTGGTAACCGGCTACGAAATCATCTTCTTCTGGGTGGCGCGCATGATTATGATGACCACCCACTTCACCGGCAAAGTACCGTTTAAAGACGTGTACATCCACGGCATCGTGCGCGACCACGAAGGCAAAAAAATGTCCAAATCCGAAGGCAACGTCATCGACCCTGTGGATTTGATTGACGGCATCGACTTGGAAAAACTGCTGGTGAAACGCACGACCGGCCTGCGCAAACCCGAAACCGCGCCGAAAGTGGAAGAAGCAACCAAAAAACTCTTCCCCGAAGGCATTCCGAGCATGGGTGCGGACGCATTGCGCTTCACCATGGCGAGCTACGCCAGCCTCGGCCGCAGCGTCAACTTCGACTTCAAACGCGCCGAAGGCTACCGCAACTTCTGCAATAAATTGTGGAACGCCACCAACTTCGTGTTGATGAACACCGAAGACAAAGACTGCGGTCAAGATGAAATGCAGCCGTTGGCGTTTACCTTCGCCGACCAATGGATTATTGGCAAACTGCAACAAGCCGAAGCCGCCGTTGCCGAAGCCTTTGAAACCTACCGCTTCGACCTTGCCGCGCAAACGCTGTACGAATTTGTGTGGAACGAATATTGCGACTGGTACATCGAGCTGGCAAAAGTGCAAATCCAAACCGGTTGCCCGACAACCCAGCGCACCACACGCCGCACCCTCGTGCGCGTACTCGAAACCATCCTGCGCCTGCTGCACCCAATCATGCCTTTTATTACCGAAGAGCTGTGGCAGGTCGTTGCGCCTCTGGCCAATGCCAAAACCGCCGACAGCATCATGTTGGCTGCCTATCCGCAAGCCGATAAAGAACAAATCGTTCAGACGGCTTTCGACAAAATGGCCGCATTGAAAGACTTGGTGGAAGAAGTGCGCAAACTACGCGGCGAAATGGGTATCGCGCCAAACGTCAAAGCGCCGCTCTTCGTCGAAGGCAGCGCAGAACTCGAAGGTCTGCTCAAATACCTGCCGTCGCTGACCCGACTGACCGAAGCCAAGCTGGTAGACAACCTGCCCGAAGCGGAAGACGCACCTGTCGCCGTCTGCAACGGCGCACGCCTGATGCTGAAAGTCGAAATCGACAAAGCCGCCGAAACCGCCCGTTTGAGCAAAGAAGCCGAGAAGCTGCAAAAAGCCTTGGACAAACTCAATGCCAAACTCTCCAAACCCGGCTACACCGAAAAAGCCCCGGCGCATTTGGTGGAAAAAGACAAAGCCGATTTGGCGGAATTGGAAGACAAAATGGCGAAAGTTCAAAATCAGTTGGCGAAGTTGAAAGACTGATTTTGATTTAAACAAGGCCGTCTGAAAACCTGAAACCAGGGTTTTCAGACGGCCTCATTAAAAGGAAATCAAATGATGGACTTCATCGTGACTATATTGTTCATCGTCGCCATCGTCGTACTTCATATTTATACCTGCTTTACCGAAGCCGTCCACCTCAACAAATGGCGGCCATGGCTGATTATTCTACTGTTGAGTCTGATCGGCACTTGGTTTATCTACTTCGTCAGCCGTACCGCGCTGATAAAGCTGGGTGTCCAGCTGGTGCTGATTGCCGTCCTCGTGCTTTACATCTCTTGAACGTCTGCCTGCGACAGAATACTCGCAAAGGCCGTCTGAAAATGCAGCTTCAATGTCGTTGCAACTTTTCAGACGGCCTCTTTTAAGAAAGGAAATAGATGAAACTCTTTATTTTGCCGGTGCTTTTATCCGCAATAACTGCTCTGGCTTCTCCAATTGTCGGTACATGGCATTGCGTTGGCTCTGATGAAAACATTCACAGTGATACAAAAGTCGAATATCTTCAGGACGGCAGTTTCCGTGGCGACGCTAAGCTCAAAGTGGACGATGACGGCAATGTCTTGGCATACCATGTTGTCGGTGGGGGTAAATGGCGTTTTGCGAACAATGCCTTAACTCAAAGCCAAATCAAGTACAGTGAAGTTTCACGACTCCACAGCCCTGAAACATTGGCATGGTTGGAAGAATCAGAAGACGGCCAATTCTTGGAAAGTATGATATACACCGTATTGGTCGCGCAGATGGACAAGCCCGGTGAAGACGAGGTTTATCAACTGGATAAAACAGGCAAATTGGTGTCTGAAGACGGGACTGCCCGTGAGGTATGTACGAAAGTGAAATAAAAAGTGCTTGTAGATCAGATGGGTTTGTCTGATTGATGGCTGAGATAACAAAGGCCGTCTGAAACTTAAATTTCAGACGGCCTTTTTCTTTTTCTTAATCCATCAAATTCAATCAAACCAAACAATCTGACTTTCATCCACGCTGATGCGGATTTCCTGTCCGGTTTGCGGTTTGTCCGTATCGTGGTCGGCGTGGGGGTACCAAATCAAATCGCCGTATTGCGGATGAGCGAGGGTGAGGCGTATGCCTTCGGCGAGGGGGACGGCTTCGCTGATGCGGACGGCCGTGCCGTTCGGGTCGAATCGGATGGCGTGTTGGGGGATGTAGCGTGTGTCGCTGGTGTTGGCCAAACCGAGCAGCAGGGCGGCTTGGGCGTTGATGGGGCGGCGGATAAGGGTTTCCGGCGTGCCGTGTTGGAGGATGCGGCCTTCGTGCATGATGGCGATGGTGTCGGCCATGGTGCAGGCTTCCTCGGCGGAGTGGGTCACGAGGATGGCGGGGATGTTTTGACTGCGGATGCGTTCGGCGGTCAGGGTGCGCAGGTGGTGGCGCAGGTGGGTGTCGAGGCTGGAGAAGGCTTCATCCAAGAGCAACAGCGACGGACGCGTGATGAGGGCGCGTGCGAGGGCGAGGCGTTGCTGTTCGCCGCCGGAGAGGCTTTCGGGTTTGCGTTGCGCTTCGTGTTCCAAACCGATGTCGCGCAAGGCTTGCATGGATTGTTCTTCGATTTCGGCTTTGGGCAGGCGGCGCATTTTGAGGCCGAAGCCGACGTTGTCGAGGGCGGTTAAATGCGGCAAAAGGGCGTAGTCTTGAAACATCAGCGAGATATTGCGCTTTTCAGACGGCATGTCAGTGATGTTGTCGCCGTTGAGCCAGACTTCGCCGCTGTCGGGACGCACCAGGCCGACGATGGTTTTGAGCAGGGTGGATTTGCCGCAGCCGGAGCGGCCGAGTACGGCTAGGATTTCGCCTGCTTCGACGTTTAGGTTGATGTCTTGGGCAACGGTTTTGCTGCCGAAGCGTTTGTTGATGTTTTTGAGTTGCAACATGGTTTCAGACGGCCTTTAAAAATGGGGTCGGCAACGGATGCTGTCGAGCCATGCGGACAGCGGATGTTTGGGGTCGATCAGGCCGTATCGCCGGCAGGCTTCGATCGTGACCAGCTGGGCATCGTCCATCATGTGTCCGCCCAACATGGCATCGAGCAGGGTGGGGATGTCCATCAGTTCAAAACCGGCGACTTCGCCGTCTTGGTTGGTGGGTTGGAAGCCTTCGGGCAGTACGATGTCGAAGATATACAGGATTTCGTTGTGGACACCACGGTTAACGGGGCGCAAACTATATATTTGGGCAGTCGGTCGGATATGGGGGGTTAACGAAGCGGGAATGCCTGCTTCTTCTTCACCTTCGCGACAGACAGCTTCAGACGGTCTCTCGCCGCTGCTGATGCCGCCGCCGGTCAGATTGTCGAGTTTGTTCGGATCGACGGCTTTGTGCGGACTGCGGCGGCCTATCCAAAAGCGCAAACCGTCTTCTATTTCGACCAATCCGTTCAAATGCACTGCCTGACTCATCAGGCCGAACGGACGGAAGGCGGCGCGTTCGAGTGCGCATAAAGGCTTGCCCGACTGGTCGCAGATGTCGAACTTTTCACCGCGCCAACCTTTGAGCCAACCGCAATCGCGCCATTGTTGCGCCAGCGTTTGCAAACTGTCGCCCATTTCCGGCCAGCTGTCGGTTTCCAAATTCAGGCCGTCTGAAAGGGTTGACTGACTGCCTGTCCAATCTTGCCCGAGGCGTTCGCGCCATAACGGGTTCAGACGGCCTAAAGGCAGGCCGTTGAGATACAGAATGCACCAATCGTCGGATGCGCCATAGCTTGTCTGCGCCCAATCCCACAATGCGTCGTGGATATCGGATGTGAATACTTGTTCAAAACGGAAAGACTGAGACATGGCGCATCCTCCAAAAGAACTAAAGATACGTCGATTTTAGCCGTTTACGGCGAATTTGCAAAACAACCATACCCCTTGAAAACCGCTATAATAGAGTAAATCATCCGAAACGAGCACATCATCATGAGTGAATTGACCGATATCCTTTCCTACAACCAACGTTTCGTTGAATCGGGAGAGTACGAAAAATATTTCACCAACAAATACCCCGGCCGCGAGCTGGCCATTCTTTCCTGCATGGACGCACGCATTATCGAATTGTTGCCCAATGCCTTGGGCTTGAAAAACGGCGATGCCAAGCTCATCAAAAACGCCGGTGCGCTGGTGACCCACCCTTGGGGTTCGGTGATGCGCAGTTTGTTGGTGGCCGTATTTGAACTCAAAGTCAAAGAAATCATGGTCATTGCCCACCACGACTGCGGTATGCGCGGATTACACGCCGAAGAGTTCCTCCAACGCGTACACGACAGCAATATCCCCGACGACCGCATCGAAACCCTGCGCAATGCCGGTATCGATTTGGACGGCTGGCTGACCGGTTTTGACAACGTCGAAGACAGCGTGCGCCATACCGTCGAGCTGATTCGCAAACATCCGCTGATGCCCGACAACATCGCCATCCACGGCCTGGTCATCCACCCGACCACAGGCAAGCTCAACTTGATTGTTGACGGCAGCCTGCCTGCTTCAGACGGCCAAAACATCTAACGCAGACACCACCACGAAATGAAAAACATCGGATTATTCGGCGGCACGTTTGACCCCATCCACAACGGCCACCTCCACATCGCCCGCGCCTTCGCCGACGAAATCGGTTTGGACCTTGTCGTCTTCCTGCCGGCAGGCGACCCGTACCATAAAGACAGCACGTGCACGCCGGCGCAAGAGCGCCTCAATATGGTCGAACTTGCCATCGCCGACGAGCCGAAATTTGCCGCCAGCGACTGCGATATCGTCCGCGACGGCGCAACTTATACGTTTGACACCGTCCAAATCTTCCGCCAGCAGTTTCCCGGCGCGCAACTGTGGTGGCTGATGGGCAGCGACAGCCTGATGCAGCTGCACACATGGAAAAAATGGCAAACCCTCGTGCGCCAGACCCATATCGCCATCGCCATGCGCCAAGGCGACAACCTCAACAAAACCCCGCGCGAATTGCACGCATGGCTCGGCGAAGCACTGCAAAACGGCAGCGTCCGCATCCTCAACGCGCCGCTGCACAACACCAGCTCCACCCAAATCCGTGCCAATCTTGCCAAAACGCACCATTCAGACGGCCTGCCGCAACCCGTCGCCCAATACATCCGCCAACACAAACTCTATGAAAAATAGCGTTTATTCAGGCAGATAAGCTATAATGCCGTCTGAAAACATTTCAACTAGGAAAATAATGAACGAACAAGAATTGCAAGACCTGCAAAAAATGGTCGAAGTGGCTGTAAATGCCCTTGAAGACATCAAAGCTAAAGACATCTCTGTTTTGGAAACCCAAGACAAAACCTCCCTGTTCGCCCGCATGATTATTGCCAGCGGCGACAGCACACGCCAAGTGAAAGCACTGGCGAACAACGTTGCTGTCGATTTGAAAGAAGCCGGTTTTGAAATCCTCAGCACCGAAGGCGACAGCGGCGAATGGATGCTTGTTGACGCAGGCGACCTCGTTGTTCACGTCATGCTCCCTGCAGTGCGCGACTTTTACGACATCGACACCTTGTGGGGCGGAGAAAAACCGAGTTTCCACGCCGGTATGCAAAAACCTTGGCACGCCGCCGACTAAAACGGTTTATCCATACAAAGGCCGTCTGAAACTTGAAAGCAAGCAAGTTTCAGACGGCCTTTTGCTATAATTCCATTCTTTTCACATTATTTAATTTATTGCACCATTATGCCGCAACCCGATTTCGCCCAAACCCTCTCCAAAGACCGCCATTTTCTGCGATCTGCCTTTAAAAACCCCAATAAATACGGCGGCTTGGCCAAGGTTGAGGAAAAATACAAAAAATCGCACAACCTCTATCTGCAACGCCTGTCCAAACTGCCCAAGCCCGAATTCGACAACACGCTGCCTGTTCACGAAAAACTCGACGAAATCAAAAAAGCTATTGCCGAGAATCAGGTAACGATTATTTGCGGCGAAACCGGTTCGGGCAAAACCACGCAGCTGCCCAAGATTTGTTTGGAACTCGGACGCGGGGCGGCGGGCTTGATCGGGCATACCCAGCCGCGCCGTTTGGCCGCGCGCTCCGTCGCAGAGCGGATTGCCGAAGAGCTGAAATCCGAAATCGGCAGCGCGGTGGGCTATAAAGTGCGTTTTACCGACCATACCTCGCGCGATGCCTGCGTCAAGCTGATGACCGACGGCATCCTGCTGGCGGAAACCCAGACCGACCGTTACCTCGCTGCCTACGACACGATTATCATCGACGAAGCGCACGAGCGCAGCCTGAACATCGACTTCCTCTTGGGCTACCTGAAACAACTCCTGCCGCGCCGCCCTGATTTGAAAGTCATCATCACTTCGGCAACCATAGACGCAGAACGCTTCTCCCAACACTTCAACGGCGCCCCCGTTTTAGAAGTAAGCGGTCGCACCTATCCCGTCGAAATCCTCTACCGACCGCTGACCAGCAAAGACGAAGATGACGCAGAAGTCGAGCTGACCGACGCGATTGTCGATGCGGCCGACGAATTGGCACGCTACGGCGAAGGCGATATTTTGGTGTTCCTGCCGGGCGAACGCGAAATCCGCGAAGCCGCCGAAGCCCTGCGCAAATCCACACTGCGCCGCAACGACGAAATCCTGCCCCTGTTCGCGCGCCTGTCGCACGCCGAACAGCACAAAATCTTCCACCCCTCAGGTGCGAAACGCCGCATCGTGCTGGCAACCAACGTCGCCGAAACCTCGCTCACCGTGCCGGGCATCAAATACGTCATCGACACCGGCCTCGCGCGCGTCAAACGCTATTCCGCACGGGCGAAAGTGGAGCAGCTTCATGTAGAAAAAATCTCCCAAGCCGCCGCCCGCCAACGCTCCGGCCGCTGCGGACGCGTCTCCGCAGGCGTGTGTATCCGACTGTTTTCAGAAGAAGATTTCAACAGCCGCACCGAATTCACCGACCCGGAAATCGTCCGCAGCAACCTCGCCGCCGTCATCCTGCGCATGGCATCGCTGAACTTGGGCGATGTGGCGGCATTTCCATTTTTAGAAATGCCCGACTCGCGGTATATCAATGACGGTTTTCAGGTATTGCTGGAGTTGGGTGCGGTGGAGGCCGTCTGAAAACAGTAAAATAGGTTGTTAGAATAACCAATGTTATCTGGTAATGTATATTATTGGTTTAAAACGAAACTTACATAAATTTATTGGTTTTAGGTTCAATATAGCAATATTCTAAAAATATTTTTAATGAAAATTTTGAGATGTGAAATGGCAAGACAAGAATTAGTTGATTTTCTTTTGACAGTTGATAAACAACATATTATTGATTTAGTTGATATTATAACCAATTTTGGTAAAGGGCGTAGTACACTAAATTCAACGGTTAAAGATGTTTTGATTTTTGCAAAGGAATCAAACAGAAATTTTACAAAAAATGAGATTAATTTATTATTAATTGAGTTTCAAAAATATGGTGGAGATACTTTTGCTAATGCGATAAGAAGCAAAGATAATTTAATTTCATACCATGAAATTTTAAACGATGTATTTGAATTATTAATTGGAAATAAAAATCAACTTACTAATGAGGAGAAGGAACAAAAAATTATTCAAACCTTATTTTCTACCGAGTGGAAATCTATACCTTTTGAAGATAGATATAAAAAAAGCATAGATATAGGAAAAATAATTTCTAAAAATATAACAGGTGGAATAAAAAATAATTCATTGATAAATATTTTAACAAGAGGTAATCCATTAGGAATAATAGGAAGCTTTGCATTAGGTATCTCTTCACCTGCTTTACGAATTACCATCCCTTTTATTGTTCAAATCTCATGGTCGAAAATGATGAAGCAAAATTATTGGGATAAACATGAAATTGAATCCGTAAAAATTTTGTCAAATCAAAACTTGATTATTGCGGATGCTGCTGATGAAGATGTTATTCTATCTTTAACTGAATATACCGAACCGCCTAAAATAAAAAATGAATTTAATGAATCTAATATTTCTATATTTAATCAGTTGTTTAGTAATATTCCTTCATTAGCGACGAAATTTGAAACAGTCAAAAATCAAATAGTCAGCATTAACATAGATCCTAGAAAACTTACGCCGGCCAAAGATGGAAATGGCTTGCGTGGCATGGTTCATGGCGTTAATAAGGATGGGAAATTTGGTGTTACGGAGAATGTAAGGATTTTTGAGGCTAATACGTTAAAACAAGTTATTAATTCAGGAGTTATTTTCAATTTGGCTTCAACAGTTGTTGCTCAAAAACATTTGGCTGATATCAATGAAAAATTAAAAGAAATACAAAAAGGAATTAATGAAATTAGGCATTTTCAAGAAGATGAACGACGTAGCAAAATTGATGCAACTGTTAAACTGCTTAATTTGGTAATTGAGCACATAACCGTATATGGGCAAGAAATATCTATTTTAAATGAAAATAAAGTTAGATTGCTAAATGCATTAGATGACAATTTGGCAATTAAATCACATTTAGAAAAAGATTTGGATAGAGTATTTGAGCAAATTGGTAATATTAAATTTAATAGTTTGATAGGAATGAATAATAGTAGCGATGTTAAATCTATGATTAAAAGAATGAAAGAGTGGGATAAATATTATAAGTCTTATCAATTATGCTGCAATGTTGTGATGATGATATATGCTATTCTCTATGCAAGCAATACTAATAAAATAGATAAAGAATTATATAGTAATGGATTAAAAAATTTTGTCAGCGATACCAATGAATTTATTAGTTGTAGAGTTACCAAAATACAAGAATATTTAAAACAGGCTAGTAAAAACGCCAAAGGCATTACTAATTTTGATAGTAGTACTTTAGCATATGAAGCATTATTTCATAGATGTGATGAAGATTTTAAATATTATCAGCAAGAATTAATCCAGCAATTAACACAAATTACAGCATCAGTCACAGCACCAATGCCTTTTAAGGCAACTTTGCTGATTGAAAACGGAAAGATTCAAGGTGGGCAGTTTTTATTTGATGAAGCTTTAGAAAGAAGAAGCTAACTTGATATGTCAAATTTTTCATGTGATTGAAATCTATATGATCTCTGAAAACTGATTCTAGCTTTCCTGATAGTGCCTGAACAAGTTTGTCGAATAAATGCATGACTGCCCATTGACCTGAAATTCTCTGTATTTTATTGGCGGCATTCCCATTTTTAGAAATGCTCGATTCGCGGTATATCAATGACGGTTTTCAGGTGTTGTTGGAATTGGGGGCGGTGGAGGCCGTCTGAAAATAAAAACTTTCTTCATAAAAAGGCAGGCCATGTTTCATTTTCAGACGGCCTAAATCATTGAGAAACTAAAAACCATTGAAAAGGTAATATTGAGTTTTAAAACTCAATCGGTAAATTTTTTATTGTGAAATATTAATGATGAAAAAATCTTTCCTCACGCTTGTTCTATATTCGTCTTTACTGACTGCCAGCGAAATCGCCTATCGCTTTGTATTCGGGATTGAAACCCTGCCGGCTGCGAAAATGGCGGAAACGTTTGCGCTGACATTTGTGATTGCTGCGCTGTATCTGTTTGCGCGTTATAAAACTTCGCGGCTACTGATTGCGCTATTTTTCGCGCTCAGCATTATTGCCAACAATGTGCATTACGCGGTTTATCAAAGCTGGATGACGGGCATTAATTATTGGCTGATGCTGAAAGAGGTTACCGAAGTCGGCAGCGCGGGCGCGTCGATGTTGGATAAGTTGTGGCTGCCTGTGTTGTGGGGTGTGTTGGAAGTCGTGCTGTTTTGCAGCCTTGCCAAGTTCCGCCGTAAGACGCATTTTGCCGCCGATATTTTGTTTATTGCGGCGATGTTGCTGATTTTTGGACGTTCATTCAGTACGACGCAGGAACACGGTATTTCTCCCAAACCGACATACAGCCGCATCAAAGCCAATTATTTCAGCTTCGGCTATTTTGTCGGGCGCGTGTTGCCGTATCAGTTGTTTGATTTAAGCAAGATTCCTGTGTTCAAACAGCCAGCGCCAAGCAAAATCGGGCAGGGCAGTGTTCAAAATATCGTCCTAATTATGGGCGAAAGCGAAAGCGCGGCGCATTTGAAACTGTTTGGTTATGGGCGCGAAACTTCGCCGTTTTTAACCCAGCTTTCGCAAGCCGACTTTAAGCCGATTGTGAAACAAAGCTATTCCGCCGCTTTGATGACGGCTGTGTCCCTGCCCAGCTTTTTCAATGCGATACCGCATGCCAACGGCTATGAGCAAATCAGCAGCGGCGATACCAATATGTTCCGCCTCGCCAAAGAGCAGGGCTATGAAACGTATTTTTACAGCGCGCAGGCTGAAAACGAGATGGCGATTTTGAACTTAATCGGTAAAAAGTGGATAGACCATCTGATTCAGCCGACGCAGCTGGGCTATGGCAACGGCGACAATATGCCTGATGAGAAGCTGCTGCCGCTGTTTGACAAAATCAATTTGCAGCAGGGAAAGCATTTTATCGTGTTGCACCAACGCGGTTCGCACGTCCCATACGGCGCATTGTTGCAGCCTCAAGATAAAGTATTCGGCGAAGCTAATATTGTGGATAAGTACGACAACACCATCCACAAAACTGACCAAATGATTCAAACCGTATTTGAGCAGCTGCAAAAGCAGCCTGACGGCAACTGGCTGTTTGCTTATACCTCTGATCATGGCCAGTATGTGCGCCAAGATACCTATAACCAAGGCACGGTGCAGCCCGACAGCTATCTCGTGCCGCTGGTGTTGTACAGCCCGGATAAGGCCGTGCAACAGGCTGCCAACCAAGCTTTTGCACCTTGCGAGATTGCCTTCCATCAGCAGCTTTCAACGTTCCTGATTCACACGCTGGGCTACGATATGCCGGTTTCAGGTTGTAGCGAAGGCTCGGTAACGGGCAATCTGATTACGGGCGATGCAGGCAGCTTGAACATTCGCGACGGCAAGGCGGAATATGTTTATCCGCAATAAGCGGCGTGCAAACCAATAAAGACAAATTAAGATGATGTCGGGGAAAATGCCCGACCGACAAGACTATGCAAAATATGAAAAACCAAGTACGCGGATCAGGTATGGATGCCCGATCCAACCCAGCCAATGTTTCAGACGGCCTGCAAAACAGTTCGGGCCATATCGGTGCCAACACGCGCTACCGCCTGACCAAACTCGGCGAACAAATGGCGCGTCTGCCTATCGACCCGAAAATCGCGCGCATTTTGCTGGCGGCGAAGAAACACGACTGCATGGCGGAAATATTGGTGATCGCGTCCGCGCTATCGATTCAAGACCCGCGCGAGCGGCCGCTGGAAGCGCGCGATGCCGCGGCCAAGGCGCATGAACGCTTTACCGACAAGCAATCCGACTTTCTTGCCTATCTGAATATTTGGGACAGCTTCCAGCGCGAGCGTGATAAAGGCTTGTCCAACAAGCAGCTGGTGCAATGGTGCCGCCAATATTTCCTGTCGCACCTGCGTATGCGCGAATGGCGCGAGCTGCACCACCAGCTTGCCCAAACCGCGATTGAAATGGGTTTGACCACCAAAGAAGCCGCGTTTAGACAACCTCCTTCCCAAGAACAATTAAGGCCGTCTGAAAGCCAAGGCGATCAAGATTTGGCGGCTAAACTCAAACAAAAACAACTGGATAAGAAACAACACCGCGCCCAAATTCGCGCCGCCAAAGAAGCGGGCTACGAACAAATCCACCGCGCCCTGCTGACCGGCCTTATCGCCAACGTCGGCATGAAATCGCCCGATGGCAACGACTACACCGGCGCGCGCGGCAGCCGCTTCCACCTTTTCCCTGCATCAGCCTTGTTCAAAGCCAAACCCAAATGGGTGATGGCGGCAGAATTGGTTGAAACCACGCGCCTTTACGCGCGCGACGTCGCCGTTATCCAGCCCGAATGGATCGAGCAGGAAGCGCCGCACCTCGTCCGCTACCACTATTTCGAGCCGCACTGGGAACAAAAACGCGGCGAAGTCGTCGCCAGCGAACGCGTGACGCTTTACGGCCTGACCGTATTGCCGCGCCGCCCCGTGTCTTACGGCAAAGTTGCGCCCGAAGAAGCGCGCGAAATCTTTATCCGCGGCGCATTGGTGGCGCAGGAAAGCAATCTTCAGACGGCCTTTTTTGTTCACAATAAAAAGCTGATTAAAGAAATTACCGAACTCGAACACAAATCGCGTAAGCAAGACGTATTGGTCGATGACGAAGCCCTGTTTGCGTTTTATAACGAACGCCTGCCCGAGCTGGTGTGGAAAGACGCAAAAGGCGGCGTTTGGGGAAGCGAAGAGGGCGGACAAACCCAGTCGGATAACGTAGCCGGACAAAACGGACAAGCAAACCAGCGCAACGCAGGGAGTGTGGCGCAAGCCATGCATACAGATTCCAATGATGCGTCCAACCACGAGCGCGAACCGAGTTCACATACCCGACAAAATGTTTCAGACGACCCCAAACCCAAAAAGCAGCCTACATCTCAAAAAGGCCGTCTGAAACCTTTGCCCCTTGCCGATATCCGCACCTTTGAAGCCTGGCTCAAAACCGCCGAACGCGACAATCCGCGCCTGTTGTTCCTCAGCCGCGACGATTTGATGCAACACGCCGCCGCGCACATTACCGAAGAGCAATTCCCCAAATTCTGGCAAACCGCAGACGGCAAGTTTAAACTTTCCTACCGCTTCGAGCCGCACCATCCGCTCGACGGCGTGACCATGACCGTGCCGCTGACCGTCCTCAACCGCCTGCACGCGCCGTCGCTCGAATGGCTGGTGCCCGGTATGTTGCGCGAAAAAATCCAGCTGCTGATTAAAGCGTTGCCGAAGCAAATCCGCCGCATTTGCGTGCCCGTACCCGAATTCATCACCAAATTCCTCGAAAGCAATCCCGACCGCCAAGCGGCCATCATTCCCCAGTTGGCACACTTTATCGCCAAAAGCGCCGGCGATATGCGGATTCTCGAGCAAATCGACCAAGACGCATGGGCGGCGCAAGAATTGCCCGAACACTGCTATCTGAATCTGCGCATTATCGACGACGGCGGACAAGAGCTTGCCGGCGGCCGCAAACTGCACGAATTGCAACAACAACTCGGCCAAGCCGCCGCCGTTACCTTCCGCGACAACACCCAAGAATTCGAGCGCGACAACGTTACCGCATGGGACATCGGCACCCTGCCCGAATCCATCAAATTCGCACGCGGCAAACAGCAGCTCACCGGCTACCTCGGCCTGCAAAAAGAAAAAGACGGCCGCATCGCCCTGCGCCTGTTCGACACGTCCGCCGCCGCCGAACAAGCCCACAGATTAGGCGTGATCGAACTCATGAAACTACAACTAAAAGAACAAGTTAAAGACCTGAACAAAGGCATCCAAGGCTTCACCCAAGCCGCCATGCTGCTCAAACACATCAACGCCGACACCCTGCGCGACGACCTCACACAGGCCGTCTGCGACCGCGCCTTTATCGGCGAAGACGAGCTGCCGCGCAACGAAAAAGCCTTTAAAGAACAAATCAAACGCGCCCGCAGCCGCCTGCCCGCCGTCAAAGAAGCCCTCAGCCGCTACTTGCAGGAAACCGCCGCCGCCTACGCCGAACTCAACAGCAAACTCGGCAAACACCCGCTCACCCACCTCCTGCGCCAACGCCTGCAAACCCTGCTCGCCGCCGGCTTCGCCACCCGCACCCCGTGGGCACAATGGCCGCGCCTGCCCATCTACCTCAAAGCTATGACCCTGCGCCTCGAGAAATACAGCAGCAACCCCGCCCGCGACGCAGCCCGCGAAGCCGATATACAGGAATTGGAACAAATGTGGCAGGAAAAAACAGACAGCCTGATCAAACAAGGTCTCCCTATTTCAGATGACCTCGCCGCGTTTAGATGGATGATTGAAGAATTGAGGGTGTCGCTGTTTGCGCAGGAATTGAAGACACCGTATCCGGTGTCGGTGAAGAGGTTGTTGAAGGTATGGGATGGACTTAACTAAAGGAAGATGCCGTCTGATTTTTTCAGACGGCATCTTTTATTTCCTCGACCAACCGATTTAATCGCTCCCTACAAAGAGCTTTATTTTTTAATTCGCACTCCCAAACGATAATCACTTTGAAACCAATCTTTTCCAACTCGATTTTATTTCTAATATCACGTTCGCGATTTTTTGTGATTTTTTCCAACCAAAAGTCCGTATTGCTTTTCGGGATGTGTCCTTTATTACAAGAGTGCCCGTGCCAAAAACAGCCGTGTATAAACACGACTGTTCTATATTTCGGCAAAACGATATCCGGTTTGCCTGCATAGCGTTTATCGTTTTTCCGATAACGGAAACCTTGGGAAAAAAGAAATTTCCTTACCAATACTTCCGGTTTGGTTTCTTTGCTATGGATTTTTGACATCACGAAGGAACGTTTGGATGGAGTGAAAATATCGGTCATAAAATTTAAGACGATGTAGGCTTAGCTCGTTTTTTTGTTTGTTCCACTTTTCTTAATAAATATGAAACTAAGCTGATTAAATCCAAAGCATCCTTGTCATTAAAAATGCTAGGAGATAAATTTGCTCTTAACTCATGTTGCACAGGATTTCTAAATCCAGTCCATGTTCCGCATGCAAGCTGTTCAAGACCATCTTCTAAATTCTGTTCCGCCTGCGTTTTGTTATTCGTTAATAGAAGTATAGAATTTTTACTCCCGAAGGCTTTTTCAATCAATTCCCTTCCATCTATGCTATGAAGACCTGTCTGCTTCTGAACCTTATCTTCGAAAACTTTAACTGCCTCGATTGCAGCACTTAAATAATCCTTCTTTTCATTGTAAAAATCATTACAGGCAGTATGCAAATCCTGATGCAGATGCCGCCAATGATAGTAAGGATATTCTGGAATAATACTATGTAAGGCAGAGATTACTTCTGCTTGTTCTCTATTTGTAAGCTCCGAATCTTCCAAACGATTCAAAATAACTTCTACTGGGTCCCTTTCCTCTTCTGGTAATTTGCTTTTCCAATCTTCGATATCAACTCCGCTTTCGCCTTTCACTTCGTCATCTTTCTCTTTTTTTCTTCTTTTTCTCCAATCTTGCCCGATGGCTCGGACGATTTCCCCAAGGAAAACCCGTAATTTTGAAGTTTTAGGATGCTTCCAATCCAATGATGTCCTATCTGTAGCGATTAAATCTTCATCATCATTATCTATAAAATCAATACTTAACCATCCTGTCAGATAAGAGTAGAAATGGCTAGATTCACTATCTGTGAAGAATTCCGGAGTATTAACCATTCTACCGTTAGCAAACAACGTAATACCTTTCATATCGTTCTTTAACGGTTTTTCAGTTGTAATAAATTTGCCTTTTATCAAACCACTAAATTCATATTGTTCGAATTTTAAAGATAATGAAGGAATAGCGGTTACCAAATTTTCATATTTCCATTCAAATTGCGGGGTTACAAGATTATATTTTAGGTTTCCATCAATGATTTTGGGTTCCGAGTCGTTCAATCTTACTTTGATTTTAAAATCCTGAGCCGGAAAATCAAACAAGCGGGAAAGACGCTCCACATAATTATCTAACGGATATCCCTGTTTCTTCGTTAGCTCTGTCAAAGTTATAGTTGTTCCGTTTTCGGTATTGGGTTCAACAGATTCTTTCTGAAACTTTGGTTGATAAATACGCTCACTTTTTTTAATCTCTGCATAATCCAAAGTAAAAGTAACCCGTTCGTTTCCTTGAATAGTAGAGATTTCAATTTTGTTACCAAGCCCGAATAATGCCAATTTACCAAGCCCCTTTTTACCCGTTGGAATTCTTCCGCACGGTGAGGCTTGTTTTTCTTCCCTTCTGTTCCGACCGATTCTCAAATAAAAATCATTGATTTCATCGAAGCTCATTCCTATACCATTATCTTTAATAATGATTTTATGCTCCGGTTTATCGAATAACCTAACTTCCACTTCCGTGGCACATGCATCGTAGGCATTCGCTATCAACTCGGCAATCGCAGGAACAGTGTGCGAATACATCTTTACACCCAAATGTTCGATTACGGTTGGCTCGAAACTCATTTTCAATTTTTTTTCAGACATGTTTTCTCCTTTTCTAACATTCGATATTATCAACAATTGCCCTACCTATTTTTTCCGCATACATCGGAGGAACGGCATTACCAATCAAACGGGCTATCTTGTCTCTGCTGCCCGCTTTAAAGACATAGTTACGAGGGAACGATTGCAATGTTGCACCTTCGCGCAGGGATAACGCCCTGTCTTCTTCTGGATGGACAAACCGCCCGTTGGAAATACTAAAGAATTTGGTCGTTATGGTAGGTGCGGGTTTATCCCACCATAGCCTACCGAACGTATCCTTAAAGCTATCATCTTTCCCGATAAAACATTTCAGTTGTAATTCGGGAATATGTGCAAAAGCCAAACGATTTCCTCCGTTTTTAGGTATCAAAGCCAATCGTTTCAGATTGATATCGGATAATCCCGCACAGCTATGCATAAAATCCGTTTCATCTTGATGCCCCGCAATAATTTTCGGAAAGCCGTTTTCCATTCCCAAAACATCGCGCACCGTAAGCCGTTTACCCGAATACTTGACTGGCTCCAGCTTGTCTTTGGTTATTCTGTTTGCAATCAAAGTAAACCTCTTACGACTTTGGGGAATTCCGTAATCAGCCGTATTGTGAATACCGAAATGGATGGTAAATCCTTTTTCTTCCAATAATTTTATGAAATTATCAAGCCCGCTTTCTTTCATCCTGCTCAGAATTCCCGGAACATTCTCTACAACAACATATCCGGGATTAAAATATTCTACAAACCGTTGAAATTCCAAAAGCAAACTCTTGGATTTTTCCGATTTTCGTTTGTCTGTTTGAATAACGCTCCAATATTGACAAGGACTACAACCTATAAGAATTAAATCATCATCATCCTTTTTTAAGCCGAGTTCTTTTTCTAATGTTTCAGGCTGCAATTCAAAAACATCAGCCTGTATAAATTTGGCATCTATATTGGCTTCATATGTTTCTTTGCAGCTAGGTTCGTAATCTATTCCAGCTAGAACTTTGATGCCAGCAGATTGCATTCCATAGCTCATTCCTCCGCCACCACAGAAAAAATCAATTGCTTTTAAAAAAGTACCATTCTTCATTTTTATTTAAATAAATGCATTAGTAAAAATTTGTTTTGTATAACATATAATTTGTTGTTTATCAAGAAAAATTAATTTTTAACTAGTGTGGCCTGTATAGTAAACTGTAGCTTGCATCAAGCCGCGTGTGTACCCAAAGGCACGCACGCGGTCTTTTTAAAATGTTTTCCCAATCAAACCAAAGGCCGTCTGAAAGTACTCTTTAACTTTCAGACGGCCTTTTTTATATTCATATTTCTGTTTATTTTTCCAACCGTGCAATCAGTTCGTCGGCCAAGTCCAGATAAGCCTGTGTGCCTTTGGCGTGGGCGTCGTAGGCGAGGGCGGGGAGGCCGTGGCTGGGGGCTTCGGCGAGGCGGATGTTGCGGGGGATGACGGTATCAAAGAGCAGGTTGCCGAAGTGTTGTTTGAGCTGTTCGCTGACTTCGACGACGAGGCGGCTGCGGCTGTCGTACATGGTGCGGACGATGCCGGTTACGTCGAGGTCGGGGTTGATGGCTTGGCGGATTTTGCGGACGGTGGCCACTAAGTCGGAAATGCCTTCGAGGGCGTAGTATTCGCAAAGCATGGGGACGATGACGCCGTTGGCGGCGACCAGGCCGTTGAGGGTGAGCAGGGTCAGGGACGGGGGGCAGTCGATGAGGACGTAGTCGTAGTCGTCGGCAACGAGCTGCAGGGCGTTTTTGAGGCGGATTTCGCGTGCGATTTCTTGGACGAGTTCGACTTCTGCGCCGGCCAGTGTGCGGTTGGCGCCCAATACGTCGTAGCCGCCTTCTTTGCTGCGGACAACGGCGTTGGGGATGTCGGTTTCGCCGAGGACAACTTGGTAAACGCCGTTTTCGATGGTGGCTTTGTTGATGCCGCTGCCTGTGGTGGCGTTGCCTTGGGGGTCGAGGTCGACGACGAGGACGCGGCGGCCTTTGGAGGTCAGGGAGGCGGCTAGGTTGACGGTGGTGGTGGTTTTGCCGACTCCGCCTTTTTGGTTGGCGACGGCGAGGATTTGTGCGCTCATGTGCTTTGCTGTCGTGTTAAGTGTGGATGGCTGGATTGTACCGTTATTCGGTATGCTTGGGTTGTTTTCAGACGGCCTTTTTGCGGATGATGACGATATGGCGTTCGGCATTGAGTTGGGGGACGTGCAATGCTTCGACTTTTTCGACGGCGACGCTTTCGGGCAGTTTGTCGATTTCTTCTTGCGGGTATACGCCTTTCATGGCCGCCCAGTAGCCGCCGTCTTTGAGGAGGTGCTCTGTCCAGTTGACGAAGTCGGCGAGTTCGGCAAAGGCGCGGCTGGTGATGACGTCGGCGCGGCAGTCGGCGGCGGCTTCTACGCGGCCGCTGATGACGCGGACGTTTTTAAGGCCGAGTTCGATGACGGTTTGTTGCAGAAAGGCGGTTTTTTTGGTGTTGGCATCGAGGAGGGTGATGTCGAGGTCGGGGCGGCAGATGGCGGTGGGTATGCCGGGCTGTCCGCCGCCGGAGCCGACGTCGAGCATGGTTTGCGCGTGTTCGATATAGGGCAAGAGAGTCAGGCTGTCGAGCAGGTGGTGGCTGACGGTTTGGGCGGGATCACGCAGGGCGGTTAGGTTGTAGGTTTTGTTCCACTTTTGCAGCAGGGCGGCATAGTCTAGCAGTTTGGCCTGTTTGGCTTCGTCGATGTCCAAACCCAGTGCCTGTATGCCGTCGCGGAGCTGTTGCGCCTGATTCATTTGTTATTCCTTATTGGTTAAAACGCGTTGGATGTAATGGTAACGGAAAGCATGCCGTCTGAAAATGTTTGTGCCTGTTGAATCAACGTTTCATTTTGTGAAAGACGATGGGCTGTTCCGGCGCGCGCGTGAGCTGTTTGGGCAGGGTCAGCATGGCGATGATCCACACGGAGAGGGTGTAGTAGAACACGCCTTGTCCGCGCATACCAGCCAATGCGGCATTGCCTAAGATGGCTTCAAAAATCAAGCCTGCCGCCGCTGAGGCACACGCTGCGACACCGGCAAGGAAGATGGCGTAACGTGAATGCCGGCGCATCATTTTTTTATACGCCAGCTTAGTCAGTCCGCCGGCAATCGGCAGGTTGAGGAAGGCAAACATGCCGCAGACAAACCATGCGACGGAATCCTGCCAACCGCTTTGCCATGCCCACGCGCCGTCTTTGACCGTGACCAGCAGGCCTTGGCCGTCTGAAAAGGCGATTTGCACGATATTGTGCAATATCATCGCCAGCGGCAGGGTGAGGAACATCAGTGCGACCAATAGGGGGCGGTAGGGTTTTTCTTGTGTCAGATACATGGCAGTTTGCCTTGTTGTGGGATAAGTCGAAATGATAGCAGATTGGCGGTTGATTCACGTTTGTTAGCGCTGAAATTGCTGACAAAAACGGTCAATTAAAAAAGAAATGAAAAATTCTTTTTTCTTGGCAAACCTTGGCGGATAAAGGTTAAGAAAACGTTTTCAGATGGCCTAATCTCTTATTTTTATATGAACCGAACAGAAAATCTTTGCATTTCTCCGTAAAATCTACTAAATTCTTAATAACATATTATAAAGACCTGAAATCTGGAACCCAAACCGAAACTGCCTTCCGCCATTTACGCTCGGAAACTCAGCAGGCAAAAAGTTTCACACACAACAAAACCAAAAAATAATTCCTCTGAAATCAGTTGTTTATAATGATAGATAACCACAAGGCAAACCATGCCTGACTTTAGTAGGAGTAAAACCATGGCTGAAGCAACCGATGTCGTATTAGTAGGCGGCGGCATTATGAGCGCCACTTTGGGCGTATTGCTCAAGGAGCTCGAACCATCTTGGGAAATTACCCTGATCGAACGCTTGGAAGATGTAGCGTTGGAATCATCAAATGCATGGAACAACGCCGGTACGGGACACTCTGCCCTGTGCGAATTGAACTATGCCCCCCTGACTGCCGATGGTACGATCGATCCGACCCGCGCCCTCAATATTGCCGAACAATTCCACATCAGCCGCCAGTTTTGGGCGAGTTTGGTTGAAGAAGGCAAACTGGCCGACCGCTCTTTCATCAATTCCGTCCCCCACATGTCGCTGGTGATGAACGCCGATCATTGCGATTATCTGCAAAAACGTTTCGACGTGTTCAAAAACCAAAAACTCTTCGAAAAAATGGAGTTTTCTACCGACCGTGCCAAAATCGCCGAATGGGCGCCGCTGGTTGTCAACGGCCGTGATGAAAACCAATCCATCGCCGCCAACTACTCCGCCGAAGGCACAGACGTCGATTTCGGCAGCCTGACCCGCCAGATGGTCAAATACTTGAGCGACAAAGGCGTAAAAATCAAATTCAACCGCCATGTCGACGACCTCAACCGCGAATCGGACGGCGCATGGGTGCTGAAAACCAGCAGCACCAAAGACGATGACGACCCGTTGACACTCCGCACCCGTTTCGTCTTCCTCGGCGCAGGCGGCGGCGCACTGACCCTGCTGCAAAAATCCGGTATCCCCGAAGGCAAAGGCTACGGCGGCTTTCCGGTTTCCGGCCTCTTCTTCCGCAACAGCAATCCCGAAACGGCCGCGCAACACAACGCCAAAGTGTACGGCCAAGCCTCCGTCGGCGCGCCCCCAATGTCCGTTCCGCACTTGGATACCCGCAACGTGGACGGCCAACGCCATTTGATGTTCGGCCCGTATGCAGGCTTCCGCCCCAACTTCCTCAAACAAGGCTCGCTCATGGATTTGCCGATGTCCATCCACATGGACAACCTCTACCCCATGCTCCGCGCCGGTTGGGACAATATGCCGCTGACCAAATACCTCTTGGGCGAATTGCGCAAAACCAAAGAAGAACGCTTCGCCTCGCTGCTCGACTACTATCCCGAAGCCAATCCTGACGATTGGGAACTGATTACCGCCGGTCAGCGTGTGCAAATCATCAAAAAAGACCCGAAAAAAGGCGGCGTACTCCAATTCGGTACCGAAATCGTCGCCCATGCCGACGGCTCGCTGGCCGCATTGCTGGGCGCGTCTCCCGGTGCATCGACAGCAGTTCCGCTGATGATCAGACTTGTTCACCAATGCTTCCCCGATCATGCCGAATCATGGTCAGGCCGTCTGAAAGAATTGGTGCCCGGTTACGGCATCAAGCTGAACGACAATCCGTCTTTGGCAGACGAAATCATCAGTCACAATGCGACCGTTTTGGGCATCCACCACTAATTGAAGCAAACACAAAGGCGGGCATTCTTGCCCGCCTTTTTTCAAACCATTAAAATAACGGCATTCAGGCCGTCTGAAACCTAATCGGCAACGGCATGTTGCACGATTCAAACCCGAAAATCAGCCCCAATAGAAAAACGCCATGACCGATATTCTCAACAAAATCCTTGCCACCAAAGCAGAAGAAGTGGCCGCCCAAAAAGCCGCCGTTTCTTTGGAAGACATCAAAGCCCAAGCGCAGGCTGCCGCGCCGGTTCGCAGCTTTATCGGCTCGATCCGTGAAAAACACGCGCAGAATCTGCCTGCCATTATTGCCGAAGTCAAAAAAGCCAGCCCGAGCAAAGGCCTGATCCGTCCTGATTTTCATCCTGCCGAAATTGCCGTTGCCTATGAAAAAGCCGGCGCGGCCTGTTTGTCCGTGTTGACGGACGAACCTTATTTCCAAGGCTCGCCCGAGTATTTGAAACAGGCGCGTGCGGCCGTGGCGCTGCCGGTCTTGCGTAAAGATTTCATCATCGACGAATACCAAATCTATCAGGCGCGCGCGTGGGGTGCGGATGCGGTTCTTCTGATTGCCGCCGCATTGGAAGCCGAGCAGCTTGAGCGTTTTGAAGCCGTTGCCCACGAATTGGGCATGACTGTATTGTTGGAGTTGCACGATGTGTCCGAGCTGGAAAAATGCCGCAACATGACCACGCCGCTGTGGGGCGTCAACAACCGCAACCTGCGTACGTTTGAAGTGACCTTGCAACAAACCCTCGACCTTTTGCCCGAATTAAACGGCAAAACCGTTGTTACCGAAAGCGGCATCCGCAACAAAGAAGACGTCGATTTCATGCGCGGCCACGGCGTGCATACTTTCCTGATCGGCGAAACCTTTATGCGTGCCGACGACATCGAAGCCGAAGTTAAAAAACTGTTCTAAACCCTAAAAAACATCAGGCCGTCTGAATTTTCAGACGGCCTGAATCCATTGGAGACGAGAAAAAATGTTTACCGTACAGCGCATTTACGCCTATCAACCCGATTCTAAACAAACTGCCGTCTTTATCGACCGCCTCTATCCGCGCGGCGTCCATAAAGAAGTTTTTGCTACGGCGCTCTGGCTCAAAGACATTACGCCCAGTGCAAACCTGCGCCGCTGGTATCATGAGAATCCGGCTCAAAATTTTGACGGGTTTGTCAGCCGTTATCACGAAGAGCTGCAAGGCGATGCCGAGCAGGCTGCTATCAAGCGGATGCTGGATTTGGAAAAACAACACGGCAATATTTTGTTGCTGACCGCCGTCAAAGATCCCCGACATTCCCACGTCTCTGCGCTGGCTCAATTTTTGGGTGCAAGGTTTGAATATCGCGATTAAAAAATCAGTGTTTGGGCTGAATACAAAAAGGCCGTCTGAAATCAAGGTTTCAGACGGCCTGCTATTTTCAAATCAAGAAGGATAAGGGTGTGCCACCAATTTTCCGTCTATGTATTCGCCGATATAGACTTGTGAGGCTTCAAGGTGGAGGCGGTCGAGTTCTTGTTGCAGCCACTCTTCGTCACGCTTAATGATTTCGAGGATGTCGGGGTCGACTTGGCCGTCTGTAATCAGCGGATAGCGCAGGCTTTCGTCGCCGTACTTAATGACGGCGAGCTGGCCGTTTTGTTCCAACACGGCACGTTTGACGGCAGAGATTTCGTAGATGCCGGCGGCGCGGAGTTTGAACATGAGGTCGTGCGCGCTGATGCCGTTTTTCATACATTCTTCTGCTTGGACTTCGCCGTTGACGATGGTCCAAACAGATTTGCCGTCAATTACGGATTTGACCCAGTGGTTGTGGTTTTTGATGAATTTCAGGCTCAAGACCAACAGCGTCCACAAAATCAGCACGAGGAAAAATTGCAGCAGGCCGACGCTGTCGCTGTAAATCACGCCGCCGATGATGCCGCCGAGTACATAGTTTTGCACTTGGTCCATGGCGGAGGTTGGCGCGAGGTTGCCTTTACCTAAGAGGTTGATTTGCAAAATCAAACCTAAAATACCCATCAGCAGTTTGAGGGCGAGCAGGGAGTATGCTTCCATGTGTGTGTATCCTGTTATTCTTTATCGATGAGTTCGATATTGTTGTTGACCAAATTGATGGGCGTCAGCGTGTAGGCGGAGAAGTCTTGATTGAAATGGACTTCGTAGTATTGGTTTTTAATGCCGATAATCATGCCGTTGAACAGGCGCGTGCTGTTGACGATGATGTCTTGTTTTTCAACTTTTTGGTTTTCAATCAAGGCATTGAGAAAGCCGACCATGCGCGACGTATCGGCGGCAAAGTTTTGACGCTCGCTGTACGAAAGATATTGCGTGCCGCAGATGAGGATGAGCAACAGCAGCGCAATAATGCTCAGGTCACGGTATTTGGTGTCCATGCGGTGGCGCAGGTATTGCGATACGGCGAGCAGGAGGATGACGAGGGCAGCGAAAATCAGGATGTATTTCAAGTAGTCGTTGAAATACATATGATTTTCAAGATAAAAGTGAGAAAAGAATTTCATGGTATTTGATAAATTTGGGAAGGGTAATCAGGCCGTCTGAAACTTACATTTCAGATGGCCTTGTCTATTAAACAAGGATGTTGCGTCAAGGTTTCGGATAAAGCATACATGGCGCTTCCCGAAGTAGTATCAGTTGATAAATCCGTCGTCTTTCATTTTCTTTTCGGAAAAATACTGGCCGATGACCAGTAAGCTGGCCAGAATGATAATGAAAAGACCTGCCATGGTCAGGGTGATTTTGAGAAACAAATCGGCATCGACGAAGGAAAACCAAAGTTGAAAAATCAAGAGCAACACCCAGCTGACGAACAATCCGAGACAGGCATAGACGCCGAGTTTAAACACGTTCTTTTTCCAAAATGACGACGTAGGCTTCACGCACGAAAAACAGCAGCATGCGGCGCTGGTCTTTTTCCATGGTAACGACCTTCCAGCCTTGCGAAGCGTGGCTATTGAGGAAATCGCTGAATTTGACCGGATTGATTTTGGCGCTGCCGAAAACCAAACTGGAAAGCAGGTTCTCTTGATAAATGACGGCCTTATATTCTTTCATTTTATTCCTTTAAAAATAAGGGGGCTTTAAAGCCCCCTCATTCTACTCCTTATTATTCAACTGCGGTAATACGGAGCCTTCGCCCAATGCCAACAAACCGCTTTGTGAGTAAATACCCAGTTTGGCGCGGGTGTCGGTGATGTCGAGGTTGCGCATGGTCAGCTGGCCGATGCGGTCGAGCGGTGTGAACGCTGCGTCTTCGACTTTTTCCATGCTTAGACGTTCCGGTTGGTAGGTCAGGTTGGGCGATTCGGTGTTCAGAATCGAGTAGTCGTTGCCGCGGCGCAGCTCGAGGGTGACTTCACCGGTGATGGCTTTGGCGACCCAGCGTTGTGCGGTTTCGCGCAACATGAGGGCTTGGCTGTCGAACCAGCGGCCTTGGTAGAGCAGGCGGCCGAGGCGCAGGCCGTTGATGCGGTATTGTTCGATGGTATCTTCGTTGTGGATGCCGGTCACCAAACGTTCGTAGGCGATGTGGAACAATGCCATGCCCGGGGCTTCGTAGATGCCGCGTGATTTGGCTTCGATGATGCGGTTTTCGATTTGGTCGCTCATGCCCAAGCCGTGACGGCCGCCGATGCGGTTGGCTTCGAGGAAGAGTTCGACAGGGTCGGCGTATTCTTTGCCGTTCAATGCAACCGGCACGCCTTCTTCAAAGCGTACGCTGACTTCTTCGGGTTTGACTTCGACGCTTTCGTCCCAGAAGGCAACGCCCATGATAGGCTTAACGATTTTGATGCCGCTGTTGAGGAATTCCAAGTCTTTGGCTTCGTGGGTAGCACCCAGCATGTTGGAATCGGTGGAATAGGCTTTCTCCACCGACATTTTGTAGTTGAAGCCGTTGGCAATCAGAAATTCGCTCATTTCGTGGCGGCCGCCGAGTTCGTCGATAAATTGTTGGTCGAGCCAAGGTTTGTAGATTTTCAACGCCGGATTGGTCAACAGGCCGTAGCGGTAGAAACGCTCGATGTCGTTGCCTTTGTAGGTGCTGCCGTCGCCCCAGATGTTGACGTCGTCTTCTTTCATGGCGGAAACGAGCATGGTGCCGGTAACGGCACGGCCCAAAGGCGTGGTGTTGAAATAGGCGATGCCGCCGGTGGAAACGTGGAACGCGCCGCATTGGATGGCGGCGATGCCTTCGTGTGCCAACTGCGCGCGGCAGTCGATCAGGCGGGCATTTTCTGCGCCGTATTCCATCGCTTTTTTAGGAATGGCGTTGTAATCGTCTTCGTCAGGTTGGCCGAGGTTGGCGGTGTAGGCGTAAGGCAGTGCGCCTTTGAGTTTCATCCACAACAGCGCGGCAGAGGTATCAAGACCGCCGGAGAAGGCGATGCCGACTTTTTGACCGATGGGGAGATTTTGTAAAATGGTATGGTTTTGGCTCATTGGGATTCCTCCAGACTTGAAAAGTTGAAACCATTATCTTATAAATGGAATATATTGTCAGCAATTAGGCCGTCTGAATGTTCGGAAGGCCGTATTAAAGAAACCTCATCATGAACGCTTTTAACCTCATCATCATCGGTGACGAAATCCTGCACGGCAGCCGCCAAGACAAGCATTTCGCCTTTTTCAAATCCTTATTGGAATCGCGCGGGCTGAAGCTCAATCAGGTGCAATATCTGCCTGACGAACCCGATTTGCTGGTCAAACAACTGCGCCGCAGTTTTTCAGACGGCCTGCCAACCTTCGTTACCGGCGGCATCGGCTCTACGCCTGACGACCACACGCGCCAAGCCGCAGCGGCTGCTTTGGATTTGCCCGTCGTCCGCCATCCTGAAGCCGCCAAGTTTATCGAAGGCGTAACCCTGAAACGTGGCGAGCCGCTTGATTCGCCGGAGCACGCCCAACGCCTGAAAATGGCGGATTTTCCCGAGGGCGCGGAATTGGTGCCCAATCCGTTTAACAACATCGCCGGATTTTCCATCCGCGAGCATTATTTCTTCCCCGGTTTCCCCGTGATGGCGCACCCGATGGCCGAATGGGTATTGGAAACTTATTACGCCGACCGCTTCAATCAAACCGAACGCGGCAGCCGCAGCGTGTATGTGTTCGACCAACCCGAATCGCGCATTACGCCGATTATGGAACATCTTGAGCGTACCTACGCCGGTATCCGTTCGTACAGCCTGCCCACCGTGGGTCGTACCGATTCAGACGGTCGTTATATTCCGCCGCATATCGAGTTCGGCATTAAGGCGGAAGGCGAGGCCTGCCGCTTGCTGGATGCTGCGTGGGAAGATGCGTTGCAGGGTTTGCAGGCGATTGACGCGACTTTGAAAGAAACGGTGGAATAATGCACTTATCCCCAGCCCAATCCAGACGCGCACTGATTTTTGCCTCTTTGCTGTTTTTACCGCCGACCCTCATCATTGGTATTTGGCTGGCGCAATATGGCGGCTTCGCTTTTGAGCCGCCACTGATGCACGCCGTCCATGCCCACGCGGGAACATGGTTTGACCCGATTGCCACCGTGTTGCACTATCTGGGCAAAACCGCGATTGCCGTGCCGCTGATCGGCGCAGTCGCCGCAGCCCTGTATTTTGCCGATAAGAAGCGCGAAGCACTGTTTTGCGTGTTGGCGGCATTGGTGCCGACTGTGAACATGCTGATTGTGAAAGCATGGTTTGCCCGCGAACGCCCGCTGCTTTGGCCGCGCCTGATTGAAGAAAGCAATTTTTCTTTCCCCAGCGGCCATAGTACGTTTTCCGCCGCCATTGCTGTCATGTTGATATTGCTTTGCCGCCGCACGCGCTACCGCCGCGCCGCTTGGATAGGCGGTATTGCCTTTGCCCTGTTGACCGGGTTTTCACGCGTTTATTTGGGCGTGCATTATCCCACAGACGTTTGGGCAGGCTGGACAAACGGCACGCTGACTGCCTTGCTGGTGTATATGCTTATCTTCAGGCCGTCTGAAAAATAGAAGAAACGAATTATGAATACACGTTCACCCAACACGCCTTATTGGCTCAGAAACGGCCATGCCGACACTCTGTTTGCCAAGTTGCTGCAAGGCAAAGCGCCCGACTATCGCCGCGAGCTTCTGCCCGACAGTACCGGCAAAACCCAAGTTGCTTACGATTTTGTCGACAGCGCCGACCCCGATGCGCCGTTGGTGGTTTTGTTCCACGGACTGGAAGGCAGCAGCGAAAGCCATTACGCGGTCGAGCTGATGAAAGCCGTACAGCAGCGCGGTTGGAACGGCGTGGTTGCCCATTTTCGCAGTTGCGGCGGCATAGAAAACACCGCGCCCGTGTTCTACCACCTCGGCGATACGCCCGAAATCGCCTTTATGCTCAACACGCTGGCCCAACGCTATTCAACCATCTACGCCGTCGGCGTTTCTTTGGGGGGCAATGCCTTGGCCAAATATTTGGGCGAGCAGGGCAGCAATGCCGTTCCGCGCGCTTCTGCCGTCGTTTCCGCGCCGGTTGATGCCGTGGCGGCAGGTACGCGTTTCGATCATGGCATGACGCGCTTGATTTACACGCGCTATTTTTTGAATTCGCTGCTGCCGAAAGTCCGAGCGATTCCCCGGTTTCAGACGGCCTTGAGCCGGCAAAACTGCAAAACGCTTGGCGATTTTGACGACCGCTTTACCGCGCCGCTTCACGGTTTTGCCGACCGCCACGATTACTACCGCCGCAATTCCTGCAAACCGTTTCTGAAAGGCGTGGATACGCCGTTGCTGTTGCTTAATGCCGTCAATGACCCCTTCCTGCCGCTGGAAGCCCTGCCGACGGGGCGGGATGTGTCCTCGACCGTTACGCTGCTGCAACCGGCATACGGCGGTCATGTCGGCTTTGTCAGCCGCGATCGGGGCCGTCTGAATCTGCAATGGCTGCCGCAAACGGTGTTGGACTATTTCAAACAGTATCAGCCGTAAAGGAGAAAGGGCATATATGCGACACGCCCTTAGAGTGTAGAAAGTAAAAAGGCCGTCTGAAAACGAATTTCAGACGGCCTTTTGAATGGCTTGATTATTTGCCTTTGTTGTCGGCTTTGGCTTCTTTTTTCAGAGAAGCGTACAACTCAGGGTCGCGGTTTTTCAGCAAGGACGCAACGGCCAAGTCGTCACGGTTTACTTTAGCCAAATCGACGCGCTCGATGTGTACCAAACGCAGCAATTCGCGTACAGGTTTAGGCATATTGCGGCCGGATTCGTAACGGGAACCACCGGATTGAGTCACACCGATGCGGCTCCAGAAGTCCATTTGGTTCAGGCCGAGTTTTTTACGGATATCGCGGATGTTTTCAATTTTTTCGAACGATTTCATGAATCTTCCTTATTGTGGTATTTGTTGCATGCCTCTAGGCATAAAAATGGGTCTGCAAGAATGCCGGCATCCCTTTTCCTGTAGGCTTTTGGGGTGATATGTGGGCGTATTGCAAATGACTGATCTAGATAATTAGACAGTATATTCGAAAGAAGTTTGCCGCTGTTTGCCATAATTTGTGTAAATATTTCTTAATTCATTATTTCGTATAATTTTTGGCATATAAATCATCAAATTATGCGATTATCTTAAATATGGCGTGGGCAAATTTTTACATAACTAAACAATTCATTATGGGTAAAAACTTAATTTCGAGCATTTATTCGGTTTGGTGGGTTGGGAAAACGGATAAATTTCAGGCCGTCTGAATCTGTATTTTTAGACGGCCTGAAAATTTTTCAAGTTTAAGGCTTGCCGGTGGCAGGGCTGATGGTGAGGATTTCGTAGCCGGTTTCGGTAACCAAAACTTCGTGTTCCCATTGGGCGGAGAGGGAACGGTCTTTGGTGACCACTGTCCAACCGTCGTTCAGGATACGCAGATGGCGTTTGCCTTGGTTGATCATCGGCTCGATGGTGAAAATCATGCCCGGTTTGAGGACGAGGCCTTCACCTTTGCGGCCGTAGTGGACTACTTGCGGCGCTTCGTGGAAACCGCGGCCGATGCCGTGTCCGCAAAATTCTTGTACGACGGAGTAGCCGGCATTTTCGGCAACCTGTTGGCAGGCATAGCCGACGTCGCCGAGGGTGGCACCGGGTTTGACCGCTTCGATACCCGCCATCATGGAGGCGTGGGTCACGTCGATCAGGCGCTGGGCAATCGGGGAGACTTTGCCGACGGTAAACATACGGCTGGAGTCGCCGTGGAAGCCGTCTTTTTTGATGGTCAGGTCGATGTTGACGATGTCGCCTTCTTTCAGCGGCTTGTCGTCGGGAATGCCGTGGCAGATGACGTGGTTGACGGAGGTGCAGCAGGATTTCGGGTAGGGCGGGTTGCCGTAGTTGAGTGGGGCTGGATAACCGCCTTGAACGTTGACGTGGTAGTCGTAAACGAGTTTGTCGATTTCGTTGGTGGTTACGCCGGGTTTGACGAATTGGCCGATGTAATCGAGGGCTTCGGCGACCAAGCGGCCGAGTTCGCGCATTTTTTCGATTTCTTCGGGGGTTTTGATGATGACTTTGTCCATGAGGTTTCCTTCTTGTTTCAGACGGCATGGAGGCAGTCTGAACGGGACGGGTGTGCCGTCTGTTTAAAACAGGTTGTCGAGATTGTCTTTATTGCGCGGTTTGGTTTGTGGTTTGGCCTCAGGCTCGGCTTTGGGAGTCGGTTTGGACTCGGGGGCTTTGGCTTTTGCCGGTTTGTTTTCTGCTGCTTGTGCGGCTGGTTTGCTGTCTGCGGCTTTGTTTGCTACCGGCTGGCTGTCTGCTTGAGGTGTGTTTTGAGCGGCAGGGCTGCTGTTGTCGGATTGTGTGTTTTCTGATTTGTCGGCTTCAGCGAGTTTGTTTTCTGTGCGTTTGCTGCGGTGTGTAGTGGGGCGGTCATTTTTTACACCTTCTTCCGCTTTTTCGCCTTTTTCGTTTTGTGGGACGACAGGATTGCCGGAGGCGGTTTTTGCGTCGCCTTCTTGGGCGGGTTGGACGGTTTCAAGTTCGACTGTGCCGTTGGGACGCCAAACTTCAATGCGTGTGTCGTTTTGTTCGGCCGGGTTTTTTGCGGGGGGTTCGGTTTTGCCGGAGTTTAGGGTGCTGAATACGCCGGCGACAAGGGCGGCGACGGCGACGAAGCTGACAAGGAAGAATGCGCGAATTAAGTGTTTGGGTTTAAGTTGGAAAGGGGCTTTATTATTTTTTGACATGATGGGTCAGGTAATAGTTGGTGGGATGGCCGTCTGAATGTTCAGACGGCCCTGAATTGCCTGTGAATCAGTTGGCAACGTAGTTTTGATAGAGGGTAACGACTTTTTGTACGCCGACGGTCGTGCTGACTTTTTGGGTCACGCGAGCTTGTTCGTCAGGCGTGAGGATGCCCATGACATAGGTCACGTTGCCGTAAGTCACGATTTTGACGCGTGCCTGGGTGGCCGGGCTGAGGCCCAACAGGGCGGCGCGGACTTTGGATGTGCCCCAGGTGTCGTTGGTCACGTCGCCGAGCGAACGCGCTTGCGAGGCGACGGTAATGTAGTTGTACACGCCTTCTGCGGCTTGTTCGGAACGGGCGATGCGTTCGACAAATTGTTTTTCGCCTTCGGTGGCCACTTGGCCGAGCAGGAGCAGGTGGCGGTTGTAGCCGACAACGTTCAGTTTGGGCTTGTAGCCTTCGACTTGGTTGTTTTGGCGCAGGTAGGAGCGTGCGGTGGTTTCGACGCGCAGGGCCATAACGTTGTCGTCGGTTTGCGCGCCTGTGGTGCGGCGGTCGACGGCGGATTTGGTGCCGACGGCAGCACCGCCGATCAGTGCGCCGACGCAGCCGCTCAGACTCAGGCTCAAGAGGGTCGCTGTCAGAACGGGGAGGGCGTAGCGTTTGATATTCTTCATATCCTTTTCCTTGGGTATGGACGGGTGGGTGTTCAGAAGGCCTTTAAGGGATGGGCCGTCTGAAAAGAAAGGGTTACATGCCTTCAAGCAGGACGGAGTCGATACAGTCGCACATGGCGTGTATCAGCAGGATATGGTTTTCCTGAATGCGGGCAGTGCGCGGATAAGGGACGTTGAGCAAAACGTCGGTATCTTTGAGCATGGCGGCGATTTTGCCGCCGTCGCGTCCGGTCATGGCGATGACGTGCATGTCGCGTTCGTGTGCTGCTTTGATGGCTTCGATGACGTTGGCGGAATTGCCGGAGGTGGAGATGCCGACCAATACGTCGCCGGCACGTCCGAGCGCGCGCACTTGTTTGCTGAACACATGGTCGAAACCGTAGTCGTTGCCGATGGCGGTCAGGGCGGAAGTGTCCGTCGTCAGCGCGACCGCGGCCAATTCCATGCGTTCTTTTTCAAAACGGCCGGTCATTTCGGCGGCGAAGTGTTGCGCGTCGGCAGCCGAACCGCCGTTGCCGCAGGCTAAAATTTTGCCGTCGTTCATCAGGCATTGCAGCATCAGCTCGGCGGCCTGTGCGGTCGGCTCGATCAGTACTTTTTCGGCTTCTTGCTTGGCGCGGATGCTCTCGGCAAAATGCGCGGAAACGCGTTCTTGTAATGTTGTCATGAGGTTAACCTGTGATATTTTGAATCCATTCGGGTTGGCCGTCGCCCTCAATCAGTACCGCATCCAGGCGGCAGGGTGCATGGTTTAACCCGTGCTTTTGCAGATAATACTCTACACTTCGTTGCAATTTCAATAATTTGGACGGCGAGATGCTGTATGCGGCACCACCGAAACCTCGGTTTTTGCGGTATTTTACTTCAACAAACACAATCATACCGCCGTTTTTGACGATTAAATCGATTTCGCCGTAGGCGCAATGCCAGTTCCGCGCCAGCAGCGAGCAGCCTTTGCGCAGCAGGAATGCCAGTGCCGCATCTTCGGCCGCCGCCCCCTGTTTGTGGTTTAAGCGCATGAAAAGTTTACCCGTTATATAATCATTGTTTTTAAAGAGACGCCGTTTCAGACGGCCTTGAATCTATGTACACAAAACACCTGCAAAAAGCCGTCGACAGCATCGAAAAACAGACATTATACGTTGTCGCCACACCCATCGGCAATTTAGCCGACATAACGCTGCGCGCGCTGGCCGTTCTGCAAAAGGCCGACATTATCTGCGCCGAGGACACCCGTGTTACCGCCCAGCTTTTGAGCGCGTACGGTATTCAGGGCAAACTCGTGAGCGTGCGCGAACACAACGAGCAGCAAATGGCCGATAAAATCATCGCCTATCTTTCAGACGGCCTGAGTGTCGCCCAAGTTTCGGATGCGGGCACACCTGCGGTTTGCGATCCCGGTGCGAAACTTGCCGCCCGCGTGCGCGAAGCCGGATTTAAAGTGGTGCCTGTGGTCGGCGCAAGCGCGGTCATGGGGGCGTTGAGCGTGGCAGGTGTGACGGAATCCGATTTTTACTTCAACGGTTTCCTGCCGCCTAAAGCCGGCGAACGTCAAAAGCTGTTGGCCAAATGGGCGGAAGCCGATTTTCCGATTGTGATGTTTGAAACGCCGCATCGCATTGAGGCAAGCCTTGCGGATATGGCCGCGCAGTTCCCCGAACGCCGTTTGACTTTGGCGCGCGAAATCACCAAAACGTTTGAAACCTTCCTCAGCGGCACGGTTGCCGAAATTCAAGCCGCCCTCAAAAACGACAGCAACCAAACGCGTGGCGAGATGGTGCTGGTGTTGCACCCTGCTGTGAAAGAGAAACACAGTGATTTGCCCGAGGCGGCACAAAATACCATGAAAATCCTTGCGGCCGAGTTGCCGACCAAACAAGCTGCCGAGCTTGCCGCCAAGATTACCGGCGAGAATAAAAAGGCGCTGTATGATTTGGCTTTGGAATGGAAACGGATTTCAGACGACGCTTGAGGTCTTGCAGGCTTATTTTTCTCAACTTGTGGTGTGAACAATGCGACGATTTCCTACAGGCAAAAGGCTGGGTATTGTTCGTTATCCGTTTGCCGGTTCTATAGGCTGTACATAGGTAAAGTTCCGTTTGCCGCATTGCTCCCCCCCCCCCTTGTAATTTACAATGACACTGCATACAACTTGTATGTTCTTAAATCTTTCAATCTACGGGAGTGGACTTATGAAACAAAACATCATCGTTGCCTTATTCAACATCTCCAGCGAAGCTTATCAAGCCTTTTCTGAATTGAAAGCTTACTCGCAGACAACAGATGCTTTGGTGGCACAAGCCGTTTTGGTTAAAAAGGAAAATGACCTGATTATCCCAGCAGAAAGCACCGACTTTACCGCCAATACGGTCGAAGGCACATGGACGGGCGGCCTCATTGGTTCACTGATCGGCATTCTCGGCGGTCCTATCGGTGTTCTGTTGGGTGGAGCTACTGGCGCACTCATCGGCAGTGATGCAGGTACTGCCCAAACATTGGAAGAGGGGGCGTTGCTGGAAAATACAGCCAAAAAACTGGATAACGGCAGTACTGCAATCATTATTTTGGCGCAAGAATCCGACGAAGCTGTATTGGATGCCTTCTTCCACCGTTTCAAAACCGTTATTCTCCGGCAAGATGCAGCCGTTGCCCAACAGGACGTATTGGCAGCAATAGAAGCGCAGGAAGAAGTGGCACGTCAGGCACACGAAGCGTGGAAAAAACAGCGCAAAGCCGAGCGCAAAGAGAAAGTGGAAGCCTTCAAGGCCGACATCAAACAAAAATTCGACAAATTGGCAGCCAAGTTGAAATAACACTGCCACCAACCCAAGGTATGTAACCGCTCAAATTTTCCGTTTCGGATGCATGCCAAACCGGTTTGAGGCTACCTGAAAATCTATTTTTCAGGTAGCCTCTCCCTTTTTCATGCCCCGAGACCTTTGCAAAGGTCTCGGCCTTTTTATAATTGGATTTTAGATCGATCCAATAGGTTCAATACGCTTCTAAGTTTGCGTTTCAGACGGCCTCGATGTTTGGCAAACCTGCTTCAACGCTGCCATGCGCTGCGCAAATATTCGATGCAGTCGGTCAGGGCGTAAAACGGGGCGTTGCCGTGATTGGCGTTGGGGTAGAGGGTAAAGCGGACATCTGCGCCGAGGTGGTGCAAAGTGCCGGCAAGGATTTTAGCTTGTGCGACCATGCCGCGGCTGGTTTGGTCGGGACGGTTGTTTCTGCCTTCATGCTCGCCTGCGCCGAGGCGGATGCCGATTCCTTGCGGCAAAGTGTCGGGCAGCCAATCGAGCACGCGGCGGTCTTGCCACCAGATAGACGGCGAAACCAGCAAATAATGGCGGAATCGTTCGGGACGGGTGAACAGGGAATAGAGGCCGTACAGTGCGCCGAACGAATGGCCGAAGACGGCTTGGTTTTGGGTATCGATGCGGTATTTGCTGTTGAGCAGGGCGGAAAGTTCGTCATCGATAAAGCGGCTGAAGCGGTCGGCTTGGCCGTATTGTTTGCGTTCGGATTCGGGCGCGCTGTCGGGCAGCGGCGGCGTGTAGTCGAGGGCGCGTTGGCTTAGGTCGCGGATGTTGCCGCCGGTGTAGCCGATGCCGACAATCAGACAGGCGGCATGGCTTTTGGTGATGGGGTTGATGAGCAGGGATTGCGCCATATTGAGGATGGCGGGGAAAAAGGCATCCCCGTCAAGAATATACAGCACGGGATAGCCGCCTGCCGGACGCTCGCCGAGTGTCGCGGCTTGAATGCGGTAGGTGCGGCCGGTGTGGGCGGAGGTAATGGAGGTTTCTTCGGCTTGCAGCAGGGTAGCGGTTTGCCAGTTGGGACGGATGGGCATGATGGGGTGCTTTAATCAATGGGTTGCTTAAGTAAAAGGAGAAAAGGCCGTCTGAACAATGGATTTCAGACGGCCTTATTGTACGGATTTCTGCCTTTTTAACAATACGCGCGATTAGCGTACGTCAACGTATGAGCTGCTGTGCAGTTCGCGCAGGAGGTTGGTGGTCGCCTGTTGTGCTTTTTGTTGGGACAGGTATTGGCGGACGGCGTTTTGTTGGCGCTCTTCAGGTGTACCTGCTTCGCGGACGTCGTTCAGCTTGATGATGTGCCAGCCGAATTGGGTGCGGACAGGGGCGCTGATTTGGCCGGGTTTGAGTTTGTGGACGGCTTCTTCAAATGGGGCAACCATCATGCCGTCGGCAAACCAGCCCAAATCACCGCCATTGCCGGCGCTGCTGTCTTGCGAGTATTGGCGTGCCAAACCGCCGAAATCTGCGCCGCTGCGGGCCTGTGAGTAGATTTTGCGGATGGTGCTTTCTGCGCCGACGGCGGCATTGTCGTTGTCGGCTTTAATGAGGATGTGTTGGGCATGGTATTGGCGCACAGGGTCTGCTTCAGGCAGGGTTACGCCTTGTTGTTTGGCCTGCTCGATGTAGCGTGCCACTTCGGAGTCGCTCACGCGGCTGTTTTGCATGATGGCTTGTTGGCGCACTTTTTCAACAATAATGCTGTCGGCGATGTCTTGACGGACGGCGGCAGACGGATTTTTGATGTTGGGGTTGTGCGCGATAACGGCTTCGATTTCGCTATCGGTTGCTTGGATATTACGGCGTTTGCCGGCTTGGAGGATCAGGGATTGGTTGATCATTTGTGCCAAAACTTGTTGGCGCAGCTCGTTGGCGTCCATTTGTGTGCCTTTAGGCATGGTTTGACGCGCTTGTGCCACGGCTTGTTCTACTTGACGGTGGGTAATGACTTCGTTGTCGACAACCGCGGCAATGCCGTCTGAAAGATGTACGCCGCTTTGTACGGCAGGCATGGTGGTTGCGCTGACGGCAGCTGCTTTGGCTGCACGCGCTTTGCTTGCTTTGGCTTTAGGAGCGGCGTGTGCGCCTACTGCGAGAGTGAGTGCGGCGACGAGAATCAGGGGTTTGAAGTTCATTGTTTGACTACCTCGTTGGTTTTGCTGTAACCGGGGATGGCTAAGCGGAGTTTTTCGAATGGGTTGTTGCCGATATTGCTCAAGTCTTTGAGTTGGAGGTTGAAGAATACGGCGTTCTTGTGGCTGTTTTCGCCGGTAACATAGCGTTGGCCGACCAAGCTTGCGCTCCAGCAGCCGCAGTTGCTTTTGTATTCTGCACCGATGAGCATTTCCAGCGGTTTTTTGGCTTCGATTTCGTAGTTGTAACGGGCGACGGCGTACAGGTTTTTGCTCAAAGGCCATTGGGCGGCAAGGTCGACTTGGCTGAGTTTGTCGTAGAAATAGTCGCCGTTGGCTTGCAGATAGATGCGCTCGTTGCGTCCGTATTTGTAGCGCGCGCTTAAGACTTTGCCGGGTTCGGGGTTGTAGGCAATCCCTGCGGCGTAGCTTTCGGCACGGCTTTGGTTTTGGTTGTAGTGGATGTCCAAGTCGATGCGGATGCTCGGGGTAATGTTGCCGTGTGCAAAGGCTACCCAGTCGGATTGGCTGCGCGAATAATTGCTGACGTTGCCGTCAGGCAGGACGTTGTCTTTTTTGAAATAAAACTTCTGGCCGATACCTGCACGGAAGAGTTCCGCACCGGTGTTGGGGTTGAGGATGCGGCTTTGTGTGGCCAGCGTCAGGCTGTTGGCCGAATTGATGCGGTCGTTGCCCGAATACAAGTTTTCGCGGAACAGTTGCGAGTAGGTAAAGCTGTTTTCGGAGCTGTCGAAATTGGGCAGGTCGTTTTGGGACTTGGTCGGAATGTAGTTGTAAAACAGGCGCGGTTCAAGCGTTTGCAGGTATTCTCCGCCGAAGAGACGGGCCCTGCGCTCGAAGGTCAGGCCGCTGTCGACGTTGATGATTGGCAGGACGCGGCTGACATTGCGGCTGCTTTGGCCGTTGAAGCTGTTGAGGCTGTAATAAGTGGCGTGTACGCCGACTTTAGGCCGGATGTAGCCCCATTGGTTGTGGAAGTCCCATTTGACGCTCGGGTAGAGCACCACGCGGCTGCCGTCTTGCTTGGTATCGTGGTCAAAACGGGTGAATTGGCCGAACACGTTGAGTTGCGCTTTGCCGAGATGGCTTTGCCAACGGCCGGTCAGACGGGGCATGATGGCATAAGGCTCGTCTTTATAACCGTCTTGGTTGGCCAGCGTTTGATATTTTTGTACGCGCAACGAGCCGTCGAAGCTGCCGCCCAACAGTTTGTCGCTGTAATTGAGCCATGCCTGACGGTCGAGGTTGACGTTGCGTGCGATGTCTTCGCGGCCGTAGAAGTCGCGGTAGTAATCGTCGTCGGAAACTTGGTTGTAGTTGATGCCGCCGCTGATTTTGCTGTTCAGCTGCTGCTGGTGTTTCCATTTGAACTGGTAGCGGTTGTTGTGGACGCTTTTTTGGTCGTTCGGCATCCAGTCGCCATCGACTTCGCCGCTGTAATTCGGTTGCAGATAACGGACTTGGCCGCCCAGTTGCACACCGCGTTTGCTGATGATGCCCGGGCGGATGGTGGCATCCAAATTCGGCGCAAGGTTGAAGTAGTAGGGCAGGCTCAGCTCAAGGCCGTCTGAACCGGTAGCAATGGTCGGAACGAGCAGGCCGCTTTTGCGGTTGCCGTTGATGGGGAAGTCTGCCCAAGGTGTGTAGAGGACGGGTACGCCGCCGAATACCAGCGAAGCGTGTTTGGCTACGCCGATACCTGTCGACTCATCGGCCTCAATGCTTTGGGCTTGGATATACCAGCTGGCATCGCCGGGCGAACAGGTGTTGAATTTGGTATTGATGAGTTTGTAGAGACCTTTGCCTTTGAGTTCGGCTTTTTCGCTGACACTTTGAAGGCGGCGGCCGCCTTGTTCGGTATTGAGGCGCACGGCGGTGCCGGAACCGGTTTGGTTTTTGAGGTTGTAAACCAATTGGTCGCCGGATACGGTCGAACCGTTTTGATACAGGGTAAAGCGGTCGCCAGCGGTAACGGTATCGGCGGCTTGGTCGTATTGCGCCCAATCGGCGTTGAGAACATCGGCATTGCGCTCGACAATGACGTCGCCTTCGGCACGGACGCCGACTTGGGTCTGACCTTCTATTTTATCGGCGTTGACGCGGGTGTAATCGGCAGGCAGGGCAGGCTCGCCGCTGCGTTTGATTTCGGCGGTTTCGGCCGGCTTGGCATCTTCGTGGTCGCAAAACAGGCAAGTGCTGCCCAAAGAAAGCGGATCGGCTTCGCTTTGGCCGGTTTTTGCCGGTTTGGATGCGGCGGTGTGGGCAGGGGTATAGTCTTCCGCCTGCGGAACAGAAGCATCTTCCGCGCGCACGGCTGTTGCGCCAAAGCCCATAATTAAGGCGAGTACCAAGGGTTTGAGTGAAAATAAACGAGCCAAAATCGCCCCTTAAATCGGTTTGCCAGTTAGAATAGCGGTTATTGTAACCTGAAATTCTGCGATACCGCTATGCAACGACAAACCGAATTACAAAACTGGCTGGAGTCTGTTTACCCGAACCAGCCGTTCGAATTGAGCTTTGCGGCAGCCGATGCCGACTTCCGCCGTTATTTCCGTGCGACGTTTTCAGACGGCCAGACCGTTATCTGTATGGATGCGCCTCCTGAGAAGATGAGTGTTGCACCTTATTTGAAAGTGCAAAAACTGTTTAACATGGTCAATGTGCCGCAAGTGCTTCATGTGGATGAAGCGTTGGGCTTTATGGTGTTGAACGATTTGGGCAATACCACATTCCTGACCGCCATGAATCAGGAAAACAGTGAAACCGCCCACAAAGCCCTGCTGCTCGAAGCCATCGACGAACTGATCGAACTGCAAAAAGCCAGCCAACCCGGCAAACTGCCGGAATACGACCGCGAAGTCATGCTGCGCGAGATTAATTTGTTCCCCGAATGGTTTGTGGCCAAAGAATTGGGCCGCGAGTTGACCTTCAAGCAACGCCAGTTGTGGCAACAAACCGTCGATACTTTGCTGCCGCCCCTGTTGGCACAACCTAAAGTGTATGTTCACCGCGACTTTATCGTCCGCAACTTAATGTTGGCAAAAGGCCGTCCGGGTGTGTTGGACTTCCAAGACGCGCTTTACGGTCCGATTTCCTATGATTTGGTGTCGCTGTTGCGCGATGCGTTTATCGAATGGGAAGAAGAATTTGTATTGGACTTGGTCATCCGTTATTGGGAGAAAGCACGCGCTGCCCAGCTGCCCGTGCCTGCCGAGTTTGACGAGTTCTACCGCTGGTTTGAATGGATGGGCGTACAACGCCATTTGAAAGTGGCCGGTATTTTTGCCCGCCTGTACTACCGCGACGGCAAAGACAAATACCGCCCGGAAATCCCGCGCTTCTTGAACTACCTGCGCCGCGTATCCCGCCGTTACAATGATTTGGCGCCGCTTTATGCGTTGCTGGTCGAATTGGTCGGCGATGACGAATTGGAAACAGGCTATACCTTCTAAGCTTGGTTTTTTAAGATTTGATTCCATTTTTCAGACGGCCTGATCAACAAAAGGCCGTCTGAAACCTTTACAGAACACATAAACATGACTTACATGATTTACCCCAAAACCTACGATGTGATTGTCGTCGGTGGCGGCCATGCCGGTACCGAAGCCGCGCTTGCCGCCGCACGCATGGGTGCGCAAACCCTGCTGCTCTCACACAACATCGAAACCCTCGGCCAAATGTCGTGCAACCCCTCCATAGGCGGTATCGGCAAAGGCCACCTCGTGCGCGAACTCGACGCGCTCGGCGGCGCGATGGCGTTGGCCACCGACAAGTCCGGCATCCAGTTCCGCCGCCTGAACGCCAGCAAAGGCGCAGCAGTGCGAGCCACGCGCGCGCAGGCCGACCGTATCCTATATAAAGCCGCCATCCGCGAAATGCTGGAAAACCAAGAAAATCTGGAGCTTTTCCAACAAGCCGTCGAAGATGTAACGCTCGACGGCGAACGCATCAGCGGCGTGGTTACCGCGATGGGCGTGGAGTTTAAAGCACGCGCCGTCGTGTTGACCGCCGGCACGTTTTTGTCCGGCAAAATCCATATCGGTTTGGAAAACTACGAAGGCGGCCGCGCCGGCGATCCTGCCGCCAAATCCTTGGGCGGCCGTTTGCGCGAATTGAACCTGCCGCAAGGCCGTCTGAAAACCGGCACGCCGCCGCGTATTGACGGACGCACGATTGACTTCTCCCAACTGACCGAACAGCCCGGCGACACACCCGTTCCCGTAATGTCCGTACGCGGCAGCGCCGATATGCACCCTCGCCAAGTGTCCTGCTGGATTACGCATACCAACACGCAAACCCACGAAATCATCCGATCAGGCTTCGACCGCAGCCCCATGTTCACCGGCAAAATCGAAGGTGTCGGCCCGCGCTACTGCCCGTCTATCGAAGACAAAATCAACCGCTTCGCCGACAAAGACAGCCACCAGATTTTCCTCGAACCCGAAGGCCTGACCACGCACGAATACTATCCAAACGGTATCTCCACCAGCCTGCCGTTCGACATTCAAATCCAACTCGTGCGCAGCATGAAAGGTCTTGAAAACGCCCATATCCTGCGCCCCGGCTACGCCATCGAATACGACTACTTCGACCCGCGCAACCTCAAAGCCAGCCTCGAAACTAAAACCATCCAAGGCCTCTTCTTTGCCGGACAAATCAACGGCACGACCGGCTACGAAGAAGCCGCCGCACAAGGCCTGCTCGCAGGCGCAAATGCCGTGCAATACGTCCGCGAACAAGACCCGCTCCTGCTGCGCCGCGAACAAGCCTATCTCGGCGTATTGGTGGACGACCTCATCACCAAAGGCGTGAACGAACCCTACCGCATGTTCACCAGCCGCGCCGAATACCGCCTGCAACTCAGGGAAGACAACGCCGATATGCGCCTGACCGAAGACGGCTACAAAATCGGCTTGGTGGGTGAAGAGCAATGGCGCATGTTCAACGAAAAACGCGAAGCCATCGAACGCGAAATCCAACGTTTGAAAACAACGTGGTACACGCCGCAAAAACTCGCCGAAGAAGAGCAGCTGCGCGTATTCGGACAAAAACTCAGCCGCGAAGCCAACCTGCACGACCTCTTGCGCCGCCCGAACCTTGACTACGCCGCGCTGATGACCCTGCCCGACGCACAACCTGAAACCGCATTTGCCGACAGCGTGGTCGAACAAGTCGAAATCCAAGTCAAATACCAAGGCTATATCGACCGCCAAAACGAAGAAATCGACAGCCGCCGCGACATCGAAACCTTAAAGCTGCCCGAAGATATCGATTACAGCAAAGTCAAAGGCTTGTCGGCAGAAGTGCAGCAAAAGCTCAACCAGCACAAACCCGAAACCGTCGGCCAAGCCAGCCGCATTTCCGGCGTCACGCCTGCGGCCGTCGCATTGCTGATGGTGCATTTGAAACGCGGATTTAAAGATGCCAAGTAAGGGTTAATTTGAATAAAGGCCGTCTGAAAGTTTCAGACGGCCTTTTTTAATAATTTTTAAAAGAACAAAAACATAAAAATTGATGACAGGGTAAAATACGTTACACAAAACCTATGACAGACAAAGGGATAATATGGAAACTCAAGTTTTAGAAAAAACGTTTGATACACATGACGAATTTAACCGTAAGCCGATAGCCGAGAACATCATCAGGCTGTTGACATCGCCCATCGACCTTTCTCCTATGGTCATCGATGGTGGTTGGGGAACGGGCAAAACCGAATTTTGCCAAAAGCTGATTCGGCTTATGCAGCAGCAACATCCCGATTACCAACCCGTCTATATCGATGCCTTCCGTTCAGACCATAGCGGAGAGCCTTTACTGGCATTGCTTGCCGAAATCATCAAATCCTGTACGCCTGAAGATACTGATGGACAGCCGTCTGAACGCAAACGTCTCACAAGAGAAATATCGAAATTAGTAAAATTTGGAATAAAAACAGGGACTAATGCGCTATCCCACTATTTTCTAAAACAAAGTATGGATGATTTGGCAGAAGAATTTCGACAGATTACAAGTGATGAACAAGAAGCAAAAAATGCAACAGAAGCTGTAACCGATGTTGCTGCCAAGATTACTGACTACACTATCGATGCAACCGTCGAAGCTCTATTGAAAGAGCAAATTGAAGCAGAAAAAAATCTGGAAACGCTCAAATCCTGCCTGAAAAAATTGGCTGCGGAAAATCCAATTATCCTGTTTATCGATGAGCTCGACCGCTGCCGCCCTGATTACGCCGTCGATATGCTGGAAGTTATCAAACACGTTTTTGATGTCGAAAATGTCAAAGTTGTGTTGGTAACGAACACCAAACAACTGCGTGCGGCGATTAATCATCGGTATGGCGCAGAGGTGGATGCGCAGAAATATTTAGACAAGTTTTTGAAGTACAGCTTTGCCTTGCCGGATAAAGTTGTGGATCGGTACGAGGAAGGGCGTGCTTTGGTTTCAGTTCATTATTTTGAGCGATTAATAAAAGGGAGTCATATAGGAGGGGTCTTGTTTAGTGGGTATAAAGTTATGGAGTGTATAAATGAGATGATTAAACGGAATAATTTATCTCTTAGGGAGACAGAACGATTAGTCCGATTTCTGGAGATATATCACTCTTTGAGTCATGGATTTGGAGCTAGGGATGAACTACCTACTCTATGGTTACGTGTGGTTGGTGTATTTATCTTCTGCTTTTATCCGAGTTTAATGGACGATATCAATAAAAATCGAACTGATGCTAGAGAATTTGCTCAATTATTTAATCTTCAATCTTGGCCAGATATGCTAGATGAGCCTCATTACCTTAAAAAAGTGGATGTGATTGCTGCGATGTTAATTTTAAATAGTAAAATCGGAGATCCTCGCTTTATGTTGCAGGGGTCTTC
>ERZ1699231.33-NODE-33-length-69377-cov-4.331740_pt1 | contig 69377 bp, 45 predicted proteins | sample MGYA00581551_ERZ1699231 | MGnify/ENA primary metagenome ERZ1699231 (study PRJEB42319, sample SAMD00040326) | human oral metagenome | material: saliva | host: Homo sapiens | study: EMG produced TPA metagenomics assembly of PRJDB4115 data set (Metgenomic analysis of... | reverse complement strand
ATTGCACATGTCTTTATAGTGGTGATCGTCTGACGGACGCAGAGAGCGCACGGGCGAAACTTGGTAGCCGTTGCGCTTGAGGTAGCGGGTGAGTCGCACGAGCGTCATGGTTTTGCCACACGACGGGGGGCCGTAGAGCACGACGATGGGGGCTTCGCGGTCCTTGATGGTGATTTGTATGCGGTTGGGGTCGATTTTTTCTTCGGCGCTCAACCCTTCGACGTGGTCGAACACGCCGGTTCCTTCAGGCGCAGCGGGGGCAGGTGCTTGATCGAAGGCGGGAAGTTCCACCGGCTCGGGCGCAGCGGCGGGCACTTCGAGTGCAGGGAGCTCGTCGACGGGGGCGGAGAGCGCAGGTTCGTCCGGTTTGTCCAAATCAATGGGGGCGGGCTGCAGGTCGTTGGACTGCAAGTCGTCGTTCTGGGGAAGCGAGGACGCAGGATTGGGATTAAAAACAGGCATATTGAGAAGGGAAAGAAGTGAAACGTTTAGTTATCGGAAGCTTTGAAAGCCATGTCGAAGAAAATGAAGGCCGCGAGGTCCACCACCAGCGAAAGGAGGATCCAGAAGATGAAGCCGCGGCCGCTGAAAGCGCCGTGAAAGAAATCGACCCACACATCAACCACACTCAACAGGCGCGAGATGCGCGTGAGCTGCTCGGGCGCGGTGTACAACTCCCGGTCGGCAGGCGAATTGAAGTTGACGAACGTCGCATAGTTGCGCACCACACCATGACCGGCCTTGAGCACCATGTCGGTTTGTCGGACGATCTCGTTGTCCAGCTCGTTGGCAGCCGCCATTTCCTCCAATTTGCCATTCATGATGTCGATATTTTTGATGGCCTGATCGGCTTCGGCCTTGAAATGCCTCTCCTGTGCCGACGAGAAGGTCTCGCGCAAACGGCTTTTGCGCACGTCCAACTGTTCGTAGACCAGCTTGCGATATTGCTGTTTGAGGGCAGAAATCTGTCGGGGCGACGCGTTTTTGTAAGACAGTTCGGGGATTTCCTTCACCTGCAGGATCGTGGCCAGGCGCGAAAGGATGGCTTTGGCGCGCGGCCCGAAGCCGGGATTGGCCAGATTGTCGATTTCGTTGTCGAGCGCCACGAGTTGGGTCTCCACCTCGCGATCGAGCTGATCGGTCTTGTGCTTGATGTCGTCTTGGCTCTTGACATTGTCGCGCAACTGCAAGAGATAGCCGCGCGTGGTGGAGAGATCCTCACGAGCCACGTCGACTACCACCGCGCGATAGAAGAAGGTGTGGGTGTTGGTGGGGAAAGACAGGCACAACCAGGTGGCCAACATCAGCAGGATGCCCCCCACCAGCCGCCAGCCGCGGTTTTCGAGATAGATCCGCTGATTGAAGCTATCGACAATGAGCTTCGAACCGACCGAGGCCAGGACAAAAAAGCCGATGGTCACGATCCAAACGAACACAACCGGCCAAGCAGGCAACAAAAGTGAGAGCGATTCGGCAGTGGCCCAGCAACTCACACCGGCAAATACGAGAAAGAGCGCTGCGAAAACCCAACGCCACTGTTTGTTTTCTTCCATAATTTAGAATAGACGAGGCAAATTAGTATAAGAATAAGCGAATAAAAAGTTCGGCGAATATACATATTTTTCTACCCCCCCCAAATCCGCAAACATTTATTCACCGAATCAGAAGAAAAACCCCACCGTTTTAACCTTCAGACAACAACAGAAAACCGACAACCACGCACGAAACGCCCCCACATCGGCTGCTGCGCCGCCCATTCGCGCTCGGTTTTCCACCGATCGCCCCACGCCCTCCGCCACCTCTCCGGACACCGGCACGCCCCGCGGAAAAAGGCGAGCAACAGCCGGCGGCGTGCAGCCGTTTGTTCCCGCCGAACACAAATAGAAGCCACACAAAGCAAAGCGTGCGCGAGAAAAAACGTAACTTTGCCCCAACTTACATTCATCCACCCGCAATCCATCCACACAAGATGAAACGCAAATTCCTCACTCTCTGCCTCGGTCTGGCCTTTGCCGCCGTGGCCTTCGCCCAACAAGGGCCGAAGTACGTGTTTTACTTCATCGGCGACGGCATGGGCGTGAACCAAGTGAACGCCACCGAGACCTATCTGGCCGCCGTCGAGGGTCGTCGCGGCATCAAGCCCCTCACCTTCCCGAGTTTCCCCAACGTAGCCCTCGTCAACACGCAGAGCGACAGCCACGGCATCACCGATTCGGCCGCCGGCGGCACGGCTTTGGCCACAGGTCGCAAGACCTACAACAACGCCATCGGCGTATTGCCCGACAGCATCACGCCCATCACCTCGATTGCCGTGTGGGCCAAAGACGCCGGCGCCGCAGTGGGCATCGCCACCAGCGTGAGCGTGGACCACGCCACCCCCGCTTGCTTCTACGCCCACCAGAAGCACCGCAAGATGTACGCCGAGATCGGTCGCGACCTGGTGAAATCGAACTTCGACTTCTTCGCCGGCAGCGATTTTCTCAAGCCCGCGCCCCTCACCTCCGGCGAAGCTGACCTCTACACCCAAGCCCGCAACGCAGGATTCACCATTGCCAACGGCAAAGAAGAGTTCAATAACACCTGGCGCAAGGCCAAACGCATGATCTACTTCCAGAGTCGCGAGGCCAATCACCGCGACAGCACTTCGCTGCCCTACGCGCTCGACCGCAAACCCGGCGACCTCACGCTGGCCGACATCACCCGCGGCGCCATAGACTTCCTGTTGAAGAAAAATCCCTCCAAGTTCTTCTGCATGATCGAGGGCGGCAAGATCGACTGGGCATGCCACACGAACGACGCTGCGCCGATGGTGCACGAAGTGGTGGACACCGACGAAGCCGTGCGCGTGGCCTACGAGTTCTACAAGAAGCACCCGAAAGAAACCCTCATTCTCATCACCGCCGACCACGAGACGGGCGGTCTAGCGCTGGGCAACGGCGGCTACAACCTCGACCTCCGTCTGCTCGCCTCCCAGACCATGAGCAGCTACAACTACACGGCGCGCCTCAAATACCTGCGCCGCACGAAGGGCGACGCCTTCACCTGGGACCTGGTGCGCAAGGATCTGGAAGTGAACTTCGGTTTCGGCACGAAAGTGCAGCTCACGCGCGACGAAATCGAGTCGCTTCGCAAAGCCTACATCGACTTGGTGGAAGGACGCGACAAGGGTGCTGAGTCACTCTACGCCTCGGAGAGCGGTCTGTCGGCGCTGGCCAAGCGCATTCTGGCCCAACACGCCCACGTGGCCTGGACCACGGGCGGCCACACCGACGGCTACGTGCCCGTCTTCGCCATCGGCGCGGGCGCAGAGCGCTTCCGCGGTCGCATTGACAACACCGAAATCCCCAAAATCGTGGCCCGTCTGGCCGGCTACAAGCTGCCTGCCGGACTTTAACGCCCGTTTTTCGCCTTTGGCCCTGTGGGCGCGTCACACGGCGCCCACAGGTTCTGAAAAAGTCCCCCGTTTTCCATCGGAAGCGGGGGATTTTTCGATCTCATCTCCCCGTTTTTCTCGAAAACCCGCGCCGTTTGCAGCCGCATCGAGCGGGCGGGAGCAGAGAAACGCGGCATTTGGAAGAGCGAAATTTCAAGGATTCGTTTTTTCTGTGTACTTTTGCCCTAGCAACCAGCCCACCAACACTATGCTCATCATCGGAATCGCGGGCGGCACGGGGTCGGGCAAGACCACCGTCGTGCGCAAAATTGTGGAAAGTCTGCCGGCCAACGCCGTAGCCGTCATTCCTCAAGACTCTTACTACAAACACCAATGGGATGTGCCCGAGGAACGTCGCAAACTCACGAACTTCGACCACCCCAACGCCTTCGATTGGCCGCTGCTCACGCACCAAATCGAACAACTGCGCCACGGTGTGGCCATCGAACAGCCCACTTATTCCTACCTCACGTGCACACGCTGCAAAGAAACCATCCACGTAGAGCCGCGCGACGTGATCATTGTGGAGGGAATCATGGCCCTCTACGATCGTGACCTACGCGAACAGATGGATCTCAAGATCTTTGTCGACACTTGTCCCGACGAACGGCTGCTCCGCGTCATCGAACGCGACATTGCCGAGCGAGGTCACCCGCTGGAAATGCTGATAGAAAAATATCGCAACGTGCTTAAACCCATGCACGACGAGTTTATCGAACCCTCCAAGCAACATGCCGACATCATCTTGCCCAACGGTGGCGACAACTCGCGCGCCATCGCCATGATGCAGCAATACATTCGCTCGGCCTTCCGCCGCAACCAGTTGGCCGAAGCCTTCGGCGAATGATCTCTCCCCGCGCCGCCACCGGTTGCCCCCTCGAACAGACATGACGCAAAAGGAAAAATATCCGCTCCTCTCCCGCATCGACAGCCCGTCGGACCTGCGCAAACTGCGCCTTCGGCAGCTGCCGCAGCTCTGCCGCGAACTGCGTGCCGACATCCTCGACGAACTGTCGCAAAATCCCGGCCACCTGGCCTCTAGCCTCGGCACCGTCGAACTGACGGTGGCGCTGCACTACGTGTTTTCCACCCCCGACGATCGCATCGTGTGGGACGTGGGACACCAAGCCTACGGCCACAAAATTCTCACCGGGCGCCGCGACACGTTCCACACCAATCGCTGCTGGGGAGGCGTGCGGCCTTTTCCCTCGCCGGCCGAGAGCGAATATGACACCTTCGCGTGCGGCCACGCCTCCAACTCGATTTCGGCCGCGCTCGGCATGAGTGTGGCCGCCATGCAGCGCGGCGAGACCGACAAGCACGTGGTGGCCGTCATCGGCGATGGGGCCATGAGCGGCGGCCTGGCCTTCGAAGGGCTCAACAACGTGAGCGAGACACCCAACAACCTGCTCATCATCCTCAACGACAACGACATGAGCATCTCCAACTCGGTCGGGGGGATGAAACGCTACCTGCTCAATCTCCACACCTCCTCGGCCTACAACGGTTTGCGCAATCGTTTGGCGCGCCGCCTGGAGAGCTGGGGCCTGCTGCCCCCCTCGCGGCGCAAACGCCTCATTCGTCTCAACAATGCCTTCAAGTCTTTTCTCTCGTCGGAGCAAAACATTTTCGAAGGCCTCAACATTCGTTACTTCGGTCCCTACGACGGTCACGACGTGATCTCGCTCGTTCGACTGCTTCGCGCCCTGCGCCCCATGACGGGTCCGCGTTTGCTGCACATCAAAACGGTGAAAGGCAAGGGCTACGACCGGGCCGAAAGCGACCCCGTGGTGTGGCACGCGCCGGGCAAGTTCGATTGTGAAGCGGGCGTGCGGCTTGTTGCCCCCCCTGCCGGCGACACCCCGCCGAAATTCCAAGACGTGTTCGGCGAAACGCTCGTGGAACTGGCACGCGCCAACGATCGCATCGTGGGCGTCACGCCGGCCATGCTCACCGGTTGCAGCATGCACCTCATGCAACGCGCCTTTCCCGAACGCACCTTCGACGTGGGCATCGCCGAAGGCCACGCCGTCACCTTCTCGGCGGGGATGGCCAAGGAGGGGATGGTGCCTTTCTGCAACATCTACAGCGCCTTTGCCCAACGCGCCTACGACAACATCATCCACGACACGGCTTTGCTGCGTCTGCACGTGGTGTTCTGTCTCGACCGCGCGGGCCTGGTGGGCGAAGACGGCCCCACCCACCACGGTGCCTTCGACATTGCCGCCCTGCGCACGGTGCCCAATCTCACTCTCTCCTCACCGATGGACGAATGCGAGCTGCGGCGCCTCATGTACACGGCGCAATTGCCCGAGAGCGGTCCCTTCGTGATTCGCTACCCCCGCGGTGCCGGTTCGCGCACCGACTGGCGGTGTCCGCTCGAAGCCGTCGAAATCGGTCGCGGCCGCCTCTTGCGACGCGGCGACGGCTCGCTGGCCGTGCTCACCTTCGGGCCCTTGGGCGCAGAAGTGGCCACGCTCCTCGATCAGTTGGCCGCCGAACATCCCGCTGCGCCGGGTGCACCCGACTTCGAGGGCAGCGCACCGGCCGACGGGCGCATCACGCACGTCGATCTGCGCTTTGCCAAACCGCTCGACGAGACACTCATTATAAATATAGCGCGCCGCCACCGCCACCTCATCGTGATCGAAGACGGCGCCCGCGAAGGCGGCATCGGTTCGGCCGTGCTCGAACTGCTCTCCGACCGCAATATCACCGTGCCGCTCCGGCGCTTCGGACTGCCCGACCGCTTCATTGAGCACGGCAGCGTGGCTTTGCAGCGCGCCGACTGCGGCATGGACAGCGAAAGTTTCGCCCGCGCCTTCGTCGAAGCCCTCACCTCGACAGACGCCCCGCACTCCTGAGGCCGTCGCTCCCCCTCTTTTCCACCTGCGCCCCGACGCCCGCCGATTTCCCGGCCGCCCGGCGTCGCCACCGGCGCACCACCGGCGCTCCGCGCCCCATTTTCATCCATTTTTTCCCATGCGCATCGTAATAGCCGGCGCCGGCGAGATCGGCAGCCACTTAGCCAAACTCCTTTTCAAGGACGGACACGACGTAACCCTCATCGACGAACAGCAACAACGCCTCAACAGCGTTTCCTCGTGCGTCGATATCCTCACACTCTGCGGCTCGCCCGGTTCGATCACCCAACTTCAGGAAGCCAACGTCAAAGGCGCCGACCTCTTCATCGGCGTCACGCCCGACGAGAGCCGCAACATCACTTGCTGCATGCTGGCCAAGAAGCTCGGAGCCCGCAAGTGCGTGGCGCGCGTCGACAACGCCGAGTACACCGCCCGCGACTATGAGGATTTTTTTCACACCGTCGGCATCGATAGTGTGATCTATCCAGAGATGCTCGCCGCCGCCGAAATCAATCACCTCATCGTTCGGCCTTGGGCTCGCCAGTGGTGGGAGGTACAGGACGGGAAACTCCTGCTTTTCGCCGTGAAAGTGCGTCGCGGCGTCGACATTCTCAACCGCCCCCTGGCCGAAATCGCTTCGCCCTCCGACCCGTTCCACATCACCGCGGTGAAACGCGGTGGCGCCACCCTCATTCCGCACGGAAACGACTGTTTGGAAGAGGACGACCTGGTGTTTGTCATGACCACCCCCTCACATGTCAATTTCGTTCGCGAACTGCTTGGCAAAGCCCACGGGCCCGAGACCCACTGTGTGTTCTATATGGGAGCCGCCGACACGGTGATTCACAGTGTCAACACGCTTCCGCACCACATCAAAGCGAAAGTTTTCGAGCGCGACCCGTCGAAGTTCGACGCCATCTCGGCCGCCATCACCAATCCGAAGTTCCTTTTGCTCAACGGCGACGGGCGCGACATTCGCGCACTGCAGGACGAAAACGTGAGCCACGCCGAAGTTTTCGTCGCCGCCAGCCAAAATTCGGAGACCAACATCCTCTCTTGCCTCGCCGCCCGCCGCATGGGCGTGCTGAAAACCATTGCCATGGTCGAAAACACGGACTATATCGCCATGGCCGAGCAGTTGGACATCGGTTCCATCATCAACAAAAAAGCATTTGCCGCCGCACACATTTACAGAATGCTCTTGAAAGCCGACGTGGAAAGCATCAAGAGTTTCGATGTGGCCAATGCCGACGTGATAGAATACAAGGTGCACGAGAATACGCGCATCACTCGCAAGCCGGTCGCCAAGCTCAACCTCCCGCCCAGCGTGAACATCGGCGGATATGTGCGCGACGGCGTGGGCTACATGGCCAACGGCGACACGACCTTCCGCACCGGCGACGTAGTAGTGCTCTTCTGTTTGAAAAATGAATTCCGCCGTCTCGAGAAATACTTCAATTGAATGCTCAATCTCCGCATCGTAGCCCGCGCCCTCTCGGGCCTCATCCTCCTCGAAGCCGTGCTCATGGGCCTTTGCTACGCCCTAAGTTTCTATTACGGCGAATCAGCCCACCGCACCTGGCTCATTCCAATTGGTGCCTGCCTCGTGGCGAGTCTTGTGCTCAGCCTTTTGAGCCGGAAGGCCAATCCTGAATTCGGCCGTCGCGACGGCTACCTTGTCGTCTTCTCGACTTGGATCGTTTATTGCCTATTCGGCATGCTCCCCTTCCTCACCGGTGGCGTGACCGACCGCGTGGCCGCGGCCTTCTTCGAGGCCATGTCCGGTTTCACCACCACCGGCGCCACCGCCCTCGATCACATCGACGGCCTCCCCCACTCCATTCTCTTCTGGCGCAGCCTAACGCACTGGGTTGGCGGCATGGGCATCATCTTTTTCACCCTGGCTCTGCTTCCCGCCCTCGGGGTAGGCGAGCAGCAACTCTTTTCTGCCGAATCCACCGGGCTGAAATTGGGCAAACTTCACCCGCGTGTCTCCACCACCACCCACTGGTTGTGGAGCACCTACCTGTTGGTCACCGTGGCTTGTGCCCTGACTTACTATCTCTGCGGGATGAATCTCTTCGATGCCGTGAACTATTCGTTCGCCACCCTCGCAACCGGCGGCTTCGGCACCCACGGCGACAGCATCGCCTACTTCCATTCTCCGCTCATAGAGTACGCTTCTGTGGTGTTTATGATGCTCAGTTCTATCAACTTCACCCTACTCTATCTCCTCGTCTTCAAGCGTCGCTGGCGTCAAACCCTGCGCGACGAAGAACTCCGCCTCTACCTTTTCCTCGTATTCCTGGCCGTCGGGATCATCACGCTCAGCAAATGGCTCGAAGCCGGTGACCTGAGCGAACACGGCTTCCGCGAATCGCTCTTCAACGTCGTGTCATTGATGAGTACCACCGGTTTCACCACCGAAAACTTCCTCGTCTGGCCCCACCTCACGTGGATCATCCTCCTCATCATGTGCGTCATCGGCTCGTGTGCGGGCAGTACGGCCGGCGGCATCAAGGTGGTGCGCGTGCTCACGGCCGTAAAAATCATCCGCAACGAGTTTCGCCGCATTCTCCACCCGCGCGCCGTCCTCACCCTGCGCATCAATCAAGACAACCTCGGGCCCGAGGTCGTACAATCCATCTTTGCCTACACCTGTTTCTTCATTCTGCTCCTCACCATCGGGGTGAGTACGCTCATCATCATGGGGCTTCCCATGTTCGACGCCCTGGGGTTGAGCATCTCGGCCTACTCCAACGTCGGCCCGGGCCTGGGCTATGAGATTGGGCCTCTCGACTCCTGGAGTGTACTCCCCGACGGCGGGCTCTACATCAGCTCGTTTCTCATGATTGCCGGGCGCTTGGAAATCTTCGCCTTCATCATTCCCTTCGTTCCCTCCTTCTGGCGCGAATACTAATCCCCCTATCACCCAACACATGCTACACACTCTCATCGTCAGCGGCCACACCGACCTCCACAACTCGGTGGCCAACCGCCGCATTCTCGACACCCTCGAGCGCGAACTCCCCGGTGCCGAAGTGCTCCGTCTCGATGCGCTCTACACCAACAAGCCCATCGACGTCCCGACAGAGCAAGATCGTTTGCGTCGCGCCGACGTGATCGTCTTCCAGTTCCCCCTCTTCTGGTTCAACATCCCCTCGCTCCTGCAGCGTTGGATGGAAGAAGTGTGGCTCCACGGCTTCTCGCACGGCACAAACGGCCATGCCCTGAAGGGTAAAAAGCTGCTGCTCTCGCTCACCACGGGCGCACCGGCCGAAGTCTACACCCCCCAAGGCGCCGACGCCCCCGATTTCAGCGCCATGATGCAAAACCTTTGCACCGCCGCCGGCTTCACCGGTCTGGAATTCGCAGGCATCGAAAGCACCTGCGGCGTGTCCTACGCCCTGCGCACCGATCCCGCCCAACTGGCCGCCATCGAAGCCAAGGCCGACGCGCACGCACAGCGCCTCATCGCCCGCCTCCAATCGCTCTGACCCCACCGGCCGCCTCACTTGCCCGCCCGGCCGCCACGCCCCGGGCAAGCCCTCGGCACCCTCCCCCACCTTTGCTCATCACCTCTCCACCTCCTACATCTTTTCTCCACACATGAAACGCCTCCTCACCCTCCTTGTTCTCCTCGCCACGCTCAGTTTCACCAAGAGCCACGCCCAGTTCGACGCCGGCACGGGCTATCTCGCCGCCGGACTCTCGAACTTCAACCTCAACTACACCGACAAAGGCGGCATCCGCGCAGGAATCAACATCGACGGCGGCTACTTCCTGGCCGACTGCCTCATGGCGCGCGCCAGCTTCGGCTACAATCACTACAGCAAACACGACGATGCCGTCACCCTCGGCGCCGGTTTGCGCTACTACATCATCCAAAACGGACTCTCCATCGGCACCGGTGCCGAATTCTCGCACCATGCGCCCAACATCAACAACCTTCACATCCCCCTCGAACTGGGCTACACCTTCTATCTCAACCACTATGTGGCCATCGAACCCCAGGTGTTCTACAAAGTCTCGGTCAACGATTTCACCGGCGGGAGTGAAGTAGGCATGCGCCTCGGCCTGGGCTACTACTTCTAAGCCCCTCCGCCCCGCGCGTGCCCCGTTCGCAACTACCACCTCCCCCGTTTTCGCGTCTCCACTCCATGCAAATCTCCGAACTGGGCGAATTTCGGCTCATCGACCGCATCGCCTCCGCCCTCCCTCCCCTCCACGCCCACACCCTCCGCGGCATCGGCGACGACTGTGCCGTGCTCCGCCCCGAAGCCGGCGAAGTGCTCCTCTCCACCACCGACCTGCTCATGGAAGGCATCCACTTCGACCTCGTCTACTCGCCCTTGCGCCACCTGGGCTACAAGGCCGCGGTGGTCAACCTCTCCGATCTCTACGCCATGAACGCCACCCCACGCCAATTGCTCGCCGGCGTGGCGCTCTCCAAGCGCTTTGCCGTCGAAGACGTCGACGAACTCTATGCCGGCATCCGTTTGGCGTGCCAACAGCACGAAGTCGACCTCGCAGGGGGCGACACCAGCGCCTCGCTCACGGGCCTCACCCTCAGCCTCACCGCACTGGGCACCGCACTACCCGACGACATCTGCGGCCGCGACGGCGCACAGGACACCGACCTCATTTGTGTGAGCGGAAACCTCGGCGCCGCCTATCTCGGACTCTGCCTGCTCGAGCGCGAAAAAGGCATCTACCTCTCGCAACTCCGCGCCGCCAAAAGCGAAGCCGCACGCCGCGCCCTGAACTTCGCCCCCGACTTCTCCGGTCGCGAATACCTGCTCGAGCGGTTCCTCAAACCCGAGGCGCGCCGCGACATTATTCTCGCCCTGCGCGCTGCCGGCATCCGCCCCACCGCCATGATCGACGTGAGCGACGGACTGAGCAGCGAATTGCTCCACATCTGTCAGTGCTCGGGCGTGGGCTGCCGCATCTACGAGGACCGTTTGCCCATCGACTACCAGACGGCTGTGGCGGCCGAAGAGCTGAATCTCAACGTAAGCACCTGCGCGCTCAACGGCGGCGAGGACTACGAACTGCTTTTCACCGTGCCGCTCTCTGCCCACGAGCAGGTAGAAGCGCTCGACGACGTGAAAATCATCGGCCACATCACGCGTTCGGAGCTCGGCGCCCAATTGATCACCCGCGACGGCAACGAATTCGCCCTCCGCGCCCAAGGTTGGGACGGCGTGAGCGACAAGCGAGCGCCTGAAAGCGTCGACAACCCCGGCGAAGCCTGACCCTTCGCGCTCCCTTCGCCCCTCCCCCGCAGAAAAGATGCGGTGTTTCGGCGCAAAGCCCCCCGTTTTCACCGGAAAACGCCCGGTTTTTGTTCCTCGGCTCCGCATTTTTTCTGCACCTTGCGGGTGCGCCCTTCCGCACCGCCCGCTTTTGCGCCGCAACGTCCGCCGACGGCGTCGCCTTCACACCGACAGAAAACGAGAGAAATGCACGTCGGTGTGCTTTATTCAAAAATAATTAGAGAAATGTTTGGCCGCTCCCGGCCTAATGCATAAATTTGCCATAACACCACGGTGCGAATCCGCCGCCCGACGGGCCGTTTTCGCACACAGTGGGAATTCAGTCCACCACTTCTGAAAGAGAGACGTTATGAAGCAGATGATAATCCAGAACCCGTGGTCTCCTGATTTGGTTTCGCACACCTTTCGCGAAGCCTTCACCCCCGAACAGCGCGCGCGGCTCCTCGCTGCACAGCGCGAATACATCCTCCCGAAAGATGAAATCATCTATCGACAGGACGATGCGCCCCGCTACCTCTACTATGTGATGGAGGGCACCGTGCGGATCTACCGCGAAGGGCGCACCGAACGTGCACTAACCCTTCGATTCATCGGGCCGGGCGAAATATTTGGCTACCGTGCTGCGCTGGCCGACGAGCATTATGCGGCGAATGCCGCCACCCACTGCTCGACAACGCTCTTGGCCTATCCGATTTCGCTGGTGCGTCGGCTACTCGACGAGTCGCCGCGACTCATGCGCCTGATCTTGCAACAGCTGGCGCGCGAACTCGGCACGGCCGATCGACGACTCGTCACCCTCACCCAGGGCATGCTGCGCGAACGCATGGCCGAGACGCTCCTCTACCTCCATTCGACCTATGCAAATCCCACCAACCACCACGCGATTGGGCTCGCACTTACGCGCCGAGAACTGGCCGAACTCTCGAACATGAGCACCTCTAATGCCATCCGCACCCTCAAAGCGTTCGAACAGGAGGGTGCCATCTCCTTCGCCTCGCGCACGGTGCGCATTCTCGACGAGGACAAACTCCGCGCCCTCGCACAACTCGGCTGACGGCGCCCCGCAGCCTGCACACACTGCCCCGCTTCACACCGCGGTTCTCCCCGGTGCCTGCCCTACTTGTGCCGACGTCGTGCGGCTGCACCCAACAAAAATCCCGCTCCCCTCAGTTGAGGGAAGCGGGATTTCGCATTGAGGTGAGGTGGTGCGCCGAGGGACGGGACTCAGGCACGGGACTGTCGGTGCGCGGTGCGCCTCGGCTCTTCGCCGCTCGGGGGATGAGCGCGGCCCATCGGGGGCGGGCGGCTGTCCTACGGGCGATCTATTTGTGCATGTCGAAGCTCGGCACGTGACGCATCTGGCCCAAAATCCAACGCTCGCGGCTGCGCATGTAAGGGCCGGGCGTTTTGCTGCTGAAACGCAGCGGGGCGGGCAGGGTCGCGGCGATGAGCGCACAGTTGCGGCGCGTGAGTTGCTGCGGCTCGCACCCGAAATTCCGACGGGCCACGGCTTTCACGCCGTAGATGCCGTCGCCCATCTCGATGCTGTTGAGATAGACCTCCATGATGCGCTGCTTCGACCAGAAAAGTTCGATGAGCACGGTGAAATAGGCCTCAAAGCCTTTGCGCACCCACGAGCTGTTGGGCCAGAGAAACACGTTTTTGGCCGTTTGCTGGGAGATGGTGCTGCCGCCCACGCGGCGACCGCCCTCCATGCGCTGCACCAACGCGTTGCCGATGGCTTGGGTGTCGAAACCGTTGTGGACATAAAATTTCTGGTCCTCGGAGGCGATGACGGCCACGGGGAGCGAGGGGGGCATTTCGTCGAGCGACACCCAACTATGGTGCAGGCGCATGTGCTCGCCCCGACTCCATTGCTGCGCACAGCGGATGAGCATGAGCGGAGTCACGTAGACCGGCACCCAACGCAGCACGATAACCGACAGAATGCTCGACACAAAAAAGATGCCCAGCGCCCAACGACAGAAACGAAAGAACTTTTTCACGGCTTAATCGGAACAAAAAAAGCCGTGTCGCCCGACAAACGGACGACGCGACTCAATGAGGGTTGTCAAACTTCAGAAGGGGAGATCGTCATCTCCGCCGTCGGCAGCCTGCGGTTGGGGTTGGGGCACACCGGCTGCGGGAGCTTGGCCGTATTGCGCGGCGCCGGCAGCGGGCATCGTCACGCCGGGAGCGGCGGCTTGGGGGGCGACGGGAGCGGCACCGGGCACACCGGGCGCTTGTGCGGGCATCACGCGCCAAGCACGGATACTGTTGAACCAACGGCCCTGATATTCGCGGGCGTCAATGTCGAAGCTCACGGTCAATTCCTGGCCGGCTTTGATGTTGAACTGCTGAATTTTGTCGTCGCCAAACACGTCGAAGACCATGCGGCGGGGATATTGGTCGTGCGTCTCGAGTACATACGACTGCGAAGCCCAAGAATTGCCTGTGCGCGCGGACGTGCCGGAACGGCGCTCGAGTTCGAAAATGATTTTACCGGTAATTTCCATAGGTTACTTTGAATATTCAGATTGCGAAATTACGCTTTTGAGGCGAAAAGGGCAAACAAAACGCGGCCTTTGTCGCCGTCGGCGTGTGAGAAGTGGACGATATGCCACCGGGGCGCGCCACTTCAATCGCCCAACAGGGTGGCGCGCTCGGGCAGATCGTAGTAGATTTCCTCATTGTTGCGCCAAGCGCGATCCACCACGAGGTATCCGCGCTCCATGCGGGGGGCAAGGAGTCGGCGGCCGTTGAGAAAAACTTCGGCGGCCGCAACGCCCGCCGGCAAACGCAGGTGAAGGCGCAGCCGGCTCCCGTCGGCGGGGAAACCGGCGAGACGATATTTCACGCGGCCCGTTTCGTAAATCTGATCCACGGTGCAATGCAGCGCGGGGGTGGAGACATTGATCATGCAATCGACGGGCATGTTCACATAGAGATCTGTGCCTTCGGCCGCGGCCACCCAGCCGAGCGAATTGAGCAGGGCTTGCGCGGCGGCGCGATCGGAGGGCGCGGCCGAAAGGAGGCTGTCGCGACGCAGGCGCACGCTGTCGAGCGCGGCGGCCACGCGGGCATCGCCCGTCACCAGGAAGAGGCGGGCGAGGGTGTCGGGGGTGCAGCGCGAAAGGTCGGGGCGACGCGCGGCCAGGCGGCGGAATTGGCGCACCTCACGCGCCGGCAAACTGTCAGCCTGCGGGGCCAAATAGGGCGAAACCCGCATGATGCGTTGCACAGCGTTGGCGGGTGTGGGGTCGACCACGAGGATTGCGCCCGCCGGCAGGAAGGTGAGGGGGCGGCGCAGGGGACTGTCGGCCGATGCGCCCGCGGGCACCCACCACAGCAGGAGGGCGAGCGCGCTCATTGCCGCGACGTTGCGCAATCGCGCGGAACCGATGGCCGAAGAACGGGAGCCGAAGGCCGAAAGCGGGGAATCAATGGACGAATGTGCGAAGTCGACAGCCAAATGACGGGCGCGCTCGGCCGAAAAGGGCCCACGGCGAGACGTCCACACGGCACGCACCGCCGCGAAGACGGACAAAACGAGGCGGCGCATCAGGCCTTCCGGAATTTCAGACACGCCCAGTCTTCGCGACTGCGCTCGTCGACAAAGGTAAGTCCCAAGGCTTCGGCGCGTTCGCGCAGGGCGGGCACGTCGGCCGTGTAGAATCCACTCATATATATATGTGCGCCGCTTCGCATTGCGGCGACATAGCGCGGAAGGTCGGCCAGAAGAATGTTGCGGTTGATGTTGGCGATCACCAAATCGAAGCTTTCCGCGCGATGGTCGAGGGCGGTGGCGTCGCCGTGCACCACTTCGATCTCGCCCACGGGGTTGAGCGCCAGATTGTCGCGCGTGTTGCGCACACACCACTCGTCAAAATCGACGGCCACGCAGTGTTTCGCCCCGCGCAGGGAGGCTAAGATCGCCAAGATGCCCGTTCCGCAACCCATGTCGAGGACTTCGAGCCCGCGCACCTCGTCGTCGAGCAAACGCTCCAGCATTTGTGCCGTGGTTTGGTGGTGCCCCGTGCCGAAAGACATCTGCGGATTGATCTTAATGGCGTAGGGCGCGGCGGGAACGTCGGTGTGGAAGGTGGAAGACACCACGCAGCGCGGATTTTCGGGTGTGCCGATGAGCAGGGGTTGGAAGTAATTTTTCTCCCACTCCTCGTTCCAGTTTTTGTCCTCCACCTCTTCGCGCACATAGTCGATACGCACGTCGGGCAGGGGGAAGTCGGCCAGCACAGCGCGCAACTCCGCTTCGTCAAAACGGGCGGCGGGAATGTAAGCCTGGAAGGAATCGGTGTCGGCCTTGTCGGCAAACACGGCGCTCTCGGGGAAATTGTCTCGGAAAGCCACGCGCGGCAAGTCTAACTCGTCGGTGTGTACAAAACTATCGAAGCCGGCGCCGGCCAAAGCGTCGGCCAACAGATCGTAAGCGGCCTCGGAAGCCGGCGTAAGCGTGAAGGTGAAACAGAGATATTGCATGAAGATGGAGAAATTACGGAACTAAGAAAGAAGCGATCGGGGAAAGGAGAGAACAGCGGTGCGCCGGCGCTCAGAAACTGCGCGGGAATGCGCAATACAGGCGCGTCGCCGCGCGAAAGGCGGGAGCATCAGGCACCGCCCACGCGCAATCGCCACTCGGACGGGTAGAGATTGTTGGCCCGCGAGCCGAGATTGTTGAGCCAACCGAGGGGAAGCCCGTCGAAGGTGGCGAGCACGTAACCACGGGGGGCGTCGGGCGGCAGCACCAGGGCTTCGCGGCGCAGAAAGGCGCGGGCTTCGGCCGGCGAGAGGGCCACCGTGGGGAAGGCCTCGGGCGACAAGGCGGTGGAAAGCGCCAAGGCCGCGTGCGGAATGAGCTTCGGGCCCTTGCGTTCGGCCACGGTGACGCCCGAAACCAGGAGGCGCGCCACGGCGGCCAGGCGTTCGACGAAATCGGCATGGGGACGCGCCACGGCATGCCACCGCCCATCGGGCTGCAAACGCAGGTCGAAATCGTCGGCCGCGCGGAGCCACGTGCGCAGTTCGCGGGGCGGCGCCTCGACAGCGGAGGCCTTGCGCCGCTTGTCGCGAGCCGAACGGCGCGAAGCGGCCGTCGTCGGCGGTTCGACGGGGGCGGTGCCCGAAGTTTTGCGCAGCAGGGCCAGAAACAAGCCCTCGCCGGCAGTGCGGTGGGGGAAGAAATGATAGACCGCCAGGCCGCGGCCGGTGGTGTCGCCGGCTATGGGCCAATCGGGGGCCAGCGGGATGGGAATCAGCTCAGCTCCCAGCTCATCGCAGGCATATTGCACCACGTCCTCGTTCTCTTCGCGGTTGAAAGTGCAGGTGCTGTAGACGAGATACCCCCCCGGGCGGAGCGCCGGCCACACATCGCGCAGGATTTCGCGCTGCCGCTCCGCGCAACGCGCCACCGCTTCGGGCGACCACTCCTCGCGCGCCTGCAAGTCTTTGCGAAACATGCCCTCGCCCGAGCAGGGAACGTCAGTCGCCACGAGGTCGAAAGCCGAAACCAGGCGGCCGAAATCGGCAGGATAGGCATTGGCCACGACGGTGTTGGGGTTTCCCCACTTCGTGAGGTTTTCGGCAAGGATATTGGCGCGGGATTTCACCGGTTCGTTGGCCACGAGCAGCGCGTCGTCGGGCAGGAGCGTGCGCCAGAGGGTGCTTTTGCCGCCGGGAGCGGCGCAGAGATCGAGCACGCGGCGCGGCGCTTCGTCGGGAAACGCCGCACGATAGGCCGCGGCCACGAACATCGACGCGGCTTCCTGCACATAATAAGCGCCGGCATGCCAACGCGGATCGAGGGCAAAGGCGGGGCGCGCCGAAAGGTAGCGACCGTAGGCACACCACGGGACGGGCGTGGAGAGAAGGGGCGCAGGGTCGGCCGGCGCCTCCGCAGCGGGCGCGCCCCCCTCGGGCGAAACCGTCGACGCGGTGGGCGATGTGGGCGACACAGGGGCCGGCGCGGCGAAGAAACGCAGCTCCTCGTCGGCACACTTGGCGGGGTTGCGGCGCACACTCACGGGACTATCGCCTTCGGTGAGGGCCAAGCAAAGCGCGCTCGCCTCGGCGGGACCGAGGAGAGCGCGAAGGCGGGTGACAAAAGCTTCGGGAAGCATCATGTGCTGTGGGGGGAGATCAACGACGAATGTCCATCTCGTTGATGAGATAGTGGGATCCGCCGTAAGTATCGATGACAAAAAGGATGTAACGTATGTCGGCGTTGATGCAACGCTGGAGTTGGGGATTGTAGCGCAGGTCGGAAGACAGGCTTTCGATGTTGCCGTCGAAGGCCAGCCCGATGAGTTCGCCGCGCGCATTGAGGACCGCGCTGCCCGAGTTGCCGCCGGTGATGTCGTTGTTGGTGAGGAAGCAAGTGGGCAACTCGCCGTTGGCGTCGGCATAGGGGCCGTAGTTCTTGGTGAGGTAGTGCTGTCGGAGTTTTTCGTCCACCACGTAGTCGGGATCGGCGGGGTTCTCTTTCTCGAACATACCTTTCAAGCCGGTGTGCCAATCATATTGCACGGCATCGCGGGGCGAATAGCCGCGCACGCTGCCGTAAGTCATGCGCAGTGTGGAGTTGGCGTCGGGCGCCTTCGTCCAACCATACATTTCGCAGAGGCCGCGCACGTAGATCTGCTCGAGTTCGGCGAGTTTGTGCTCGTAGCGGTCGAGCGCGGGGCGATACACCTCATCGATCAAGCGGTCGAATTGCAGCCAGTGGCTGATGACGGAATCTTCGGAGAAGGCCTCGAAACAGTCGGTGGCCATGTACGTGTTAATTTTGGCCGTGTCGCGGAAATCCGTCGTGCTGTAGAGTGAATCGAAATAGGCATTCATGTCCTCGCGCACGAAGTAGGGTTGCACTTTGAGGCGGTGGTACTTGGCCCAATAGGGGGCAAGGAGTTTCATCTTGCGCAGGTCGTAGTCGAAATCGGTGGTCAACGCCACGCGATACGCCGACTGCATGAAATCGCGATAGAGTTTTTTCTCCTCAGCGCCGGCCTTGATTTGCTTTTTGCCTCGGTCGAGTCGCTCCCAGTTGGCTTGCACGCGCGGGGCGAAGCGAAGAATGAAGCCCCAGAGGGCGACGGTGTTGGGATGGAAGTCTTGTGCGCCGTAGGTGAAGCGGAGGAGGTTGTAGTCGTGGAGCGTGTCGCGCACGGCGGCCACGAGCGAATCGATGCGCTCGATGATGTTTTTGTATTCCGGGCGGCCGCTGCGAGCGGCAAATTCGCGGAAAGCGGCTTCTTCGCGGGCCTTGATGTCGAGCAAACGGGTGGAAGCGACGCTGGCGTTCATGCCGCCGAAGTTTTTCACCATGTTACCCAATTGCATATAGCTGCCTGCGTATTTGAGGGAGGCGGCTTTGTCGCTGTCCATGAGCGACTTCATGAAGCGGAGTTCGGCTTCTCCGGCGAGGTTGATGGGTTCGTTGATGCTTTCACAGCGCAAACGCACCTGCGAAGCGGTGAGGAAACGGCTGGTGCGGCCGGGAAAGCCCATGATCATGGTGTAGTCGCCGTGTTCGACGCCGCGCAGACTGATGGGCAACCACTTGTCGCGGTGCAAAGGCACGTTGGTTTTGGCGTAGCGCGCGGGGCGTCCCTTGGCATCGGCGTAGATGCGGAACACCGCAAAGTCGGCATTGTGGCGCGGCCACATCCAATTGTCTTGGTTGAAGCCGAATTGGGCGATCTGCTGGGGCGGGTTCACCACCAGGCGGACGTCGTCGTAGCGCTGTTCGACGAAGAGGAAATAGCGATTGCCGCCGAAGAAGGGGACAATGCGCGCACTCACGCCGGGCGCCTTGGCGTAGGGGCCGGACTTGAGCAGCGTTTCGGCCAACGCACCGAGCACGGCGGTCGATTGGCGCTTGTACTGGTCGTATTTCTTCTGGCGGGCGAGGGCCTCGACGCGGGCGGTGACATCGTCGATGCGGACCACGAAGGTGAAGGTGAGGCCGGGCACGGGCAACTCCTCGGCGCGGCTCTTGGCGAAGAAGCCGTTTTGGAGATAATTGTGCTTGAGGTCGCTCATCTCGTGCACAAAGGAGAAGCCGCAGTGGTTGTTGGTGAAGATGAGTCCGTCGGGGCTGACGACTTCGCCGGTGCATCCGCCGCCGAAACGGCCGACGACATCGCGGAGCGAGGGGCGGTTGTCACTGTAGAGGGCTTCGGGGGCGAGCTGCAATCCGGCTTTGCGGAGAGAGTCGGCGAGGTGCTGCTCTTGCATGAGTTTGAGCAGCCACATGCCCTCGTCGGCACGGGCTACCGTGAGCGAAAAGAGGGCGAGGAGGGCAAGAACGATTCGACGCATGGGGGCGGGAGGATGAAGGCCCGGAGGGGCGGTGAAAAAATGGGGAAATAATGCGCGAAAGTGCGGGGATTTCAGCTGAAAACGGGGGGCTTTGCACTGCCCCCGGGGACGTTTCTGCTCGACGATGGCGGGAAACGGCGGAGCGGTGGGGCGTTTCTGCTCGACGAAAGCAAGGACTTGCTATGCGGCGGGCGTAAAGGCGACTCACGGCGGGAGACGGCAAGACGCACTGCGGGGCGAGGGCGTTTCTCCCGCGGGCAGACGGACGGAAGTGCGGAGGGCGACCGCCGAATCAGTGGATCGTGACCATCGTGGCGCCAAATCCGTACTCGCGGAAGGAGGCGTCTTGGTGGGTGCAGCGGGGATAGTGGCGCTTGAGGTCCTTGAGCAGGGCGGCACGCAGCACCCCTTCGCCCTTACCGTGGATGAACACAATGCGACGGCCGTGCTCTTTGGTGTGGGCGCGCATGGTGTCGTGGAAGACGCGGAGCTGGCACATGAGGATGTCCGACGAGGTGAGGCCGGCAATGGAATCGAGAACGGATTCGGCGTGGAGATCGACTTCGACAATGGCATTGCGGTCGAGCGTCGCGGCACCGGGCACGGCGGCTCGGGCGGCGGCACCGACATGATCGCCCTTGCGCGCGGGACGGTCGGGGTGCGCGGCGATTTCGGGGGTGACGAGGGCCTCTTCGATGGCTTCGGCGCTCACGGCGACGGACTTGGCGGGACGGTCGTTCTCCACAAGGCAGCGCACGAGGGCGGGTTCGTCGAAGAAATCGGAGTCGCCGAAGGTGTGGAGCTTGTAGAACTTCGTGCCGTCGACGCGCAGCGTGACGTTGAGGGGGAGTTTGAGCGCAAAGGGCTTGTCTTCCTTATAAGAGATGAGTTGAAAGGTGAGGCGCTCGAGGTCGGGGAGATCGTTGTGGGTGAGTTTGGCGAGAAAGACCTTGCGATTGGGCTCGACCAAGCCTTCGCGCCACAAACGGTAGTCGGTGCCGTGCTGCGTGAGGGCGATGTAGCGGACGAAGAGGTTGGAATCGTTGACGAAATAGGCCTCAAACTCGGTGACACTCAGTTGGCGGGTGTCGGCGAGCACGAAGGCGAGGTGGAGATTGAGGCTGTCGGCGCCTTTTCGCTCGAGGGGACGGGGGCGGAAGGTGATTTCGCGATCGGCGGGATCGGCATTTTCGTCGGCCCGGCGGCCTTCGGCTTCGAGTTCGTCGCCCTCTTCTTCGTCGTCGTGGGCGGCGAGTGCGGCCTTGAAGCTGGTGTGGGTTTCGCCGTTGGGGGCTTTGCGGCGAGCGCCTCCGCGGGCGGCGGGATCGTTGGGGTCGATCTCCTTGCTGCGGCGACCGGCGGCGGGTTTGCGCTCGAGGTTGTAGGCGTCGGTGTCTACCACGACGATTTCGTGGCGGAGGGTGGGCACTTCAAATCCGTCTTCGTCGGTGACGAGGACGAGGTCTTTGCCTTGAAATCCGGTGATGCGGCCTCCGCCGACCGCATTGAGAAAGCGAACTTTGTCTCCGATGTTCATAAAATGGGGATGTTTTGGGGCAAAGGTACAAAAAAATCCGTGTGACACGTCGCACGGGAACAAAAAATCCCCGTCGCCACATGGGCAACGGGGAGTTCTATTTAGGATCGATCCTAAGATCGTTCTCTGTCGCTATTATTCAGCGATGCAGATCACGACGCGGTTCTGATCGTTGACAGCGAAGGGCTGAACAGTGTCACCCTTTGCGTCTTTGATGATGCGGTTTGCAGCGATGTTGCGCTTAACGAGCTCAGCGAAGACAGCGTTTGCACGTTGCTTGGAGAGACGGCTGTTGATCACTGCGTTACCCGTTCCGCGGTCGGCATAACCGGTGATGGAAACCTTGGCGTTGGGGTTTTGCTTGAGGTAGTTCACCACTTCGTTCACCTTCACGATTTCGCTGGGGCGTACCTTTGCGGAATTGATGAGGAAGAATACGTTGCGGGTGAGGCTTTGAACCTGAACGGGGGCAGGTGCGGGAGCAGGAGCGGGAGCGGGTGCGGGTGCAGGCTCAACAACTTCCTCTTCCTTCACTTCTTCTACGACAGGAGCCACAACGGGAGCCGGAGCCACCACAACGGGTGCAGCTTCGCCGATGCGTCCGAGGCGGAACTTCAGACCTGCATAAGCGTCGAAGAGCCAGTCGGCGTTGCCACCGTCCTTGGAGTTGAACTTATCGGAGGTGACGGTAGCGAGACCTTCGAGGTTGAAGGAAACGCGCTTGGCAAGACGGAAGTCAAATTGCACACCACCGCGACCGCTGACAACGTTCAGCTTGTTCTTCTCCCAGAGGAGCTGCATTTCTGCGGGGTGACCGAGAGTGTACTTGTCGTTGTATGCGTCCTCATTCTTGAAGCCGTGGATGTAACCCACACCGAGGATACCGTAAACGGTGAAGAAACGGTTGGGGTTGTAGTGGCTGAAGATGGTGTTGAGGTCGAGCATAGCGTCGAGGCCGAGTTGACCGTAGTTCCACTTGTAGTAGTCCATACGATCGTGGTTGTAATCCCAGCCGTTCTTAGCTTCCCAGCCGCTGGCGTGGAGACGCAAGCCTACGGGACGCGAGAAACGATAGCCCACCGAGAAAGCAGCGGCGGGAGAAATGGTCTTCGACCACTTAAGGTGCTCACCGTAAGTGGTAGCCGCGCCACCCTGAAGACCGATCGTCCAATAAGGGCTGAAATCATACTTGGCCGAGCTCTGTGCGTTGGCACCGAGAGCCACTGCTGCGAGAGCAGCTACCAGAAAAGTTCTGAATTTCATAACTGTGGTTATATTATTGAGTTGAATTATGCGATGCATAGTGCCGAAGGTGCGAAGTTTCTTCGGTTCCGCGTCCAAAGTCCTGCACTTTTCTACTATTACTCGTTGCAAAGGTAAGCCTTTTCAGAGAGCCACCCAATGTTTTTAAGGAAAAAAAGGAGCTCAGACACAATATAAAAGAAGAACCTTTGGATAAAAGGCGCTTTTGGCACGCGCATTCGGCACTTTTGGGGTCAAAATGACCGGTGCGGGCGTGTTATCGCCCCACCATGACCTTGTGGCCGCCTTGAATTTGCACGCCGGCGGTGCCTTTCGGGGCTTTGCGGCCGGTGAGATCGAAATTGTCGGCGGATTTTGCGGAAAAATCGGCTGTTTTTCCGGCAGATCCCCCTTGTTTTTGCGTTTCGTCGCCCAGTTTCACGGCTTCGATGCCCACGAGGGGGTTTTGCTCACGCGTTTGGTAGACGCGCACCCAGTCGAAGCGCGTTTCGTAGCGGAAGTTCATGTCGGGACCTGCCGCCCAACTGCCGTCGCCCACGCTCTGGTTGAGGATGAGATAGAAGGGTTCGGTGTAAGGCCACTGCCCGTTGGCCAAGGCATCGGCGTTGGTGCTCTTCACCGCGGTGCCGGCCACTTTTCCGTCGACGCTCCATGTGATTTGGGTCGGTGTCCACTCGACGGCGAAGGTGTGGTAGCGCGAATAGTCGATGTCGCCCATCGCAAAGTGCGACATCGGGTCGTTTTTGTGCTTGAGGTTGAACGTCCAATTGGAGTGCAGGGTGTGATAGGCCTTGTTTTCGTTGTTGATCTGCTCCCAAATGTCGATTTCTCCCTCGTGCGGCCAACCTTTTTTGCTTTTGGCAGGCATCATCCAGAAGGCGGGGAAGTTGCCGCTGTGGGGGGTGGTGAAAATACGCGCCTCGGCTCGACCGTAGCGGAAGGAGTAGCGGCCTTCACTTCGCACTCCGCCGGTGATGAAGTCCTTTTGTTCGCCCTTCGCCTTGAGGGAATCGGGCGTGGCCATGGCGCGGCACACCAATTCTCCGTTCTGCACGAAGACCGTGAGGGGCGAATCGGAGTGGAAGCGGGCCCAGGTGGGATTGCGGCGGACGGTGCGCGACCAGATTTTGGCGTTGGGCTGCGAACCGTCGGGGGCATCGAACTCGTCGGCGAAGGCGGGCAGATATTTTGCGTTTTGGCCGGGCACATAGTGGGCGATGATGCGCACGTCGCCCTGCATGACTGCGGCGGGAAGCGTGATTCGGCCGTCGGCGGCGGGGGTGAACTCGGTTTCGGTCCACTGCGGCGTGCCGCCCACGATGGAGGGGCCGCCGAGTTCGCGGCCGTGGCGCACGGCGAAGCGCTCGAGTTCATAACCGGCATCGGGGGTGACGACGCGGAGGGCGAGGGCTTCGTCGGAAGCCACGGTGAGGGGCAGCGCGCCGTCGGGTGCATAGAGATTGGCGTTACGTGTATCGAAACTCAGGCGGGACTCGGCGTAGGCTTTGCCCTTGACCTCGAGCCAGGTGTCGACGATGGCGCCGCGATTGGTGAGGATGCCGTTTTTGCCCTTGGCGCTGTTTTCCGATCCGAGTGAGCCGGCGGGATCCACATTGTCCCAGTCGACTTTGAAACGCAGGCGATAGCGACCGGGCGCAAGGTTGGCGGGCAGGCGAAACGCGGGGGGATTGAGTGCGCTGCCGTAACCTTGGACGTTGGGCGCGATGATGCGGCCGGTCATGTCCTGACCTTGATAGTAGGAATAGGCGAGGAGGTCGCCGTCGCTGGTGAAATTGCCGTCACTGTCGCGGTCTACAAAGACGTATCCGTGCATCCACGTGGCGCCATTGTTGCCGTAATCGAAGCGCACCTCGACGCGATCGCCGGGACGTGCGGTGAGGGTTTCGGCGGTGAGGTCGGTGTAAGGGGCGGGGTTGGCGATGGTGAGCCGACGGGCGCCGGCCGAGGTGGTAAAGGTGATGCCGCGCAAAGGACGGTCGGCGGAAACAGCGGGCGCATTCTTGTCGAAGTGCAGGGGATAGTCGGATTGCGCCGCGGCTCCGAGCGGGAGCAGCAGAGCGAAGGCGAGGAGGTAGGGTTTGATCATGCGATGAAAGAGATGATAGAAGGGAGGGAGATTCGGTCGGCGGGGACAGACCGAACAAAGATGGGCCGACAGTGCTACGCCTCGGGGACGGGCGAAGGGCCGGGCGGAGGAAAAACAAAAAGGCATACGAGATACCGTGTGGCTCCCGTATGCCTTTTGAGCTGCTGTGCGAATTAACGCAACACTTTGTGTCCACCGACGATCTGCAGTCCGTGTGCCGATTCGCTGACACGGCGACCGCTGAGATCATAGACCGCTTTCGATGCGGCGGGGGCGGCGGCTTTCAGCGCACCGAGGCCGGCAGGTTTCGTAAATTCGATTTCCACCGTGGCACCGGCGGGCACATCCTTCAGTTCGTAGGCACCTTGCGTGGCAGTGGGCACCACTTCCAGATTTTTCTGGCCGACGTGAACATAGACCGTGGTGAGGTCTTTGTCGGATTTCACCACGAGGGGTGCGCCTTTGTGGCTGACGATGCGCGTCGCAGTGGGCTTTCCGTTCACCCAAGTGATGTCTACGGTGAAGTTACCCACGGCTTTCAGCCCCGTGACGTGACCATTCTTCCAAACGGAGGGAAGCGCGGGCAGGATCTCGATGATGTTGTCCTGACTTTGGAGCAACATTTGCGCGATACCCGAGCACATTCCGAAGTTACCATCGATTTGGAAGGGAGCATGCGAGTCGTAAAGGTTGTAATAGATACCGCCTTGCGATTCGTCTACGCCGTAGGTGGTGGAGTGACGCAGGGCGTTATTGAGGATCACACGAGCGTGGTCGCCGTCTTTGGCGCGTGCCCAGAGATTGGCCTTCCAGCCCATCGACCAACCGGTGGCCACATCGCCGCGGAAACGGAGCGAGCGTACGGCAGCATCGTAGTAACCTCCGTCGCCGGGCCGCACTTGGTTGAGCGGGAAGAGGCACATGAGGTGGCTCATGTGGCGGTGGTTGGGGCCTTGTCCGCTGGTGAAGTTCGAATACTTCCACTCACGGAGCAGGAGATCTCCCTTCTTGATGTTGCGTTGGTCGGCCTGTTGCTTCCACGTCGTGCCGTCGTAGGCTTCGGTGTGGAGACCGGTATCGATATGATCGAGGTAATTGTCGAGTTGCTCCACGTCGGCGGGCGTGAGTCCCAGCTCGGCTGCGCTCAATTCGTTGATGGCGTCACGGCAAATCTGCAGGTTAGCGCGCACCAATTGCTGAGCATGTGCCACACCATCCTCGGTGGGACCGTGTTCGGGCGACCATTCGTTGGGGCAAACCCACGTGCCGTCCTTCACACGCGTGTCTTTTTTGAGGCGTTGCATCCAGAATTCGGCCGAACTCCACATGGCGGGGAAGGCACGTTTGAGGTAATCTTTATCGAGCGTGTAGCGATAGTGATCCCAAAGGTGGGTGCAATACCAGGCATTGGCCACGCAGTATTGCGATCCCCAGGTAGACATACCGCCGAAGATGCTACTTTCGGTGAAGACGGTCCATCCTTTCGTCTGTCCGGAGCGTTGTGCGGCTTTGCGCCAGGCGGCCGAGGTGGAATTGTCGATGATAAAGTCGAGGAAAGGCACGTGGCACTCGCTGAGATTGGTTTGTTCGGCGGGCCAATAGTTCATTTGCACATTGATATTGGTATGCACGTCGGAATTCCAAGGCGCATGTGCGCTGTTGTTCCAGATACCTTGCAGGTTGTTGGGCACGTGTTGTGCACCGCGGCTGGAGGAAATTTCGAGATAGCGTCCGTAGTGGAAATAAAGTTCCTCGAGGAAGAGTCCATCGGCCGAGTTTTTGTTGTTCTGAGATCCGCTATAGAACTTCACCAGGTCCTCGGTATTCTTTTTCGAAGGGTTGGGTGTGATCTGGAAGTCCACACGTCCCATGAAAGAAGTGAAGTTTGCCACATGCGCATTGAGGAGTTCGTCCCACGACTTGGCAGCCGCAGCGTCGACGATGCCTTTCACGCGGTCGGCGAGCTGGGCGGCGTCGCCGGAAGTGCGGGCCGGCACCGAACTGTCGAAGCTCGTTCCGCCACAAAGGAGGAGAATCACTTCGGAAGCGCCGTCCACTTCGATGCCATCGGCCGTGGCGCGGAGCGTGCCGCCCACGGGAATCACCTTCATCAGGGCGTTGTGGTAGATGGTTTGGAGTTTACCGTTGAACGTCCCGGTGCCGTCTGCGGCATACGTCGCATTGTCGGCGTGCAACTCGTCGCCGGGCACGAGCGAGAAGCAGAGATGGAGTTTATTGGCGCCTTGTGCCGTGTAGCGCGCGGCCACTACGCCGTCGGGGGCGGAGGCAAAGTAACGACGGGTGTAGAGCGTGCCGTCTTTGTCGGCAAAGTTCACCCCGCCGATGCCCTTATCGATGTCGAGATAGCGCACATAGTTGAGCACTTTCTTGTTGGCCGTTCCGTCGAAAGCGTCGGTGTTGAGGTTTTTCACGAAGACACCGCCGAAATTCATGTAGCAACCGAAGCCACTATTGGGGCCGTCGCTGCCGCGCTCGTTGATGTCGTTCGGACCACCGGCCCAGAGCGTTTTTTCGTTGAACTGAATTTCATCGTTCATCACGCCGCCGAAGAGGCTGGCGCCCAGCGAACCATTACCGATGGGGAGGGAATACTCCATCCAGGGGTTCGACACGCCCATGGCCGGTTTCTTGTACCACAGCGTGTGGCGGCTTTCGGGGGTGAAGGCGGCAATTTGGGTGAAAGGATACTCCCAGCGTCCGTTTTGCGGGAGCTGTTGGCGATAGGCCGAGTAGGTCACCGGCGGTTGGAAGGAAGGATCGACGAAATAGAGCGGGTTGTTCGGGTCGCCCGCGTTCCAGAATCCGAGTTCTTTGCCCGCGCCGGCGCCGCCCCACTGGTTGATTCCCTTGGCTTTTTCGTCGCTTTTGGTGATTTCGTAGCATCCGGCGTGTCCTGGGCTGGCGATGAGGGCGAGTTGAATGGCTTTAGATTTGTCGGCCGTCGCACCGATGTGCGTATTGTCGGCCGCCATCGTGACGTAATTGCCCTTGTCCGAACGGAGCACAAAGGCATCTTTATTGCCGATCAGCGCGAAAGTCTGTCCGTTTTTGGCGAACAAGGCGGTGCGCATCGGCTGTCCGTCGCCATTGTCTTGCAGGAAAGCCTCGCCCGTTTTGAACTGGATGCGCACATATTGGGGTGCGGCTTCCGTACTGAACACGGGCTCCAACTTCTGCGCGCCCGCCGCCACCCAAGTCAGGGTGAGGAGAACGAAAAGTGAAAGCAATCTTCTCATGTAGTGAGGAATAGATAAGGTAAAGATTTGAATAAAATTCATGCTTGGCGGGCACATTCCTTCACCGGGGGCGCGGGGAAGTACCGAAAAAGCGGGAAGTGTGGCAGGCTCACCTGGCAAAATGCAGGCGAAACGCGCAGGCACTGTCATGCTCGTGTGGCAAAAATAGTATTTTCCCGTCAGATAAACAATTTTTCTCGGGCAATTATTTTTCAAATTGCCATGTGGTGCACGCAAAAGCGGCGTCCCTCGGGAGGAGGAACGCCGCAGTGCAAGAAAAAAATGAAATGACGGAGTGTCTTATTCAGTACTATAAGAGATGAGCGCAGGCTTGCGGCTTACATCATGCCGCCCATGCCGCCCATACCGGGGGCGCCCATCGGCATCTCGGGCTTGTCTTCTTTTTTGTCGCAGATCACGCACTCGGTGGTGAGGAACATGCCAGCCACGGAGGCTGCATTTTCGAGCGCCACGCGGGTCACCTTGGCAGGATCCACAACGCCGGCTTCGCGGAGGTTGACAAACGTGTCGTTCTTGGCGTTGTAGCCGAAATCGCCCTCGCCTTCGCGCACCTTGTTCACAATCACTGCGCCTTCCACGCCGGCATTGCGGCAGATTTGGCGGAGGGGTTCTTCGATGGCGCGGCGAATGATGGCGATACCCGTCTGTTCGTCGGCGTTGTCGCCCTTCACGTCGGCCAGAGCCTGCTGAGCGCGGATGTAAGCCACGCCACCTCCGGTCACGATGCCCTCTTCGACAGCGGCGCGTGTGGCACAGAGTGCGTCGTCGCAGCGGTCTTTCTTCTCCTTCTGTTCGGTCTCACTGGCTGCACCGACCTCGAGCACGCACACGCCGCCCGAGAGCTTGCCGAGACGTTCCTGGAGTTTCTCCTTGTCGTAGTCAGAAGTCGAGTTTTTGATCTCGCTTTTGATCTGCTGCACGCGTTCGGCAATGTTTTCTTTCTTACCTGCGCCGTCCACGATGGTGGTATTGTCCTTCGTCACGGTGACTTTCTCAGCGGTGCCGAGCATGTCGAGCGTAGCCTGCTCGAGTTTGAGTCCCTTGTCCTCGCTGATCACCACGCCGCCGGTGAGCACGGCGATGTCCTCGAGCATGGCCTTGCGACGGTCGCCGAATCCGGGCGCCTTCACGGCACAAATCTTCAGCTGCGTGCGCAGGCGGTTCACCACGAGGGTGGTCAGTGCTTCGCTGTCCACGTCTTCAGCGATCACCAAGAGGGGGCGTCCGCTCTGCACGGCAGGTTCGAGGATGGGGAGGAAGTCCTTGAGGTTGGAAATCTTCTTGTCGTAGATCAAGATGTAGGGGTTCTCCATCTCGCAGTGCATCTTTTCGGCATCGGTCACGAAGTAAGCCGAAAGATAACCGCGGTCAAACTGCATACCCTCGACGGTTTTGAGCACCGTGTCGCGTCCCTTGGCATCTTCGATGGTGATCACGCCATTGGCCGTGACAGCGCGCATGCCGTCGGCGATGAGTTTACCGATTTCGGCGTCGTTGTTGGCCGAAATGGTGGCCACCTGTTCGATCTTGTCGTAGTTGTCGCCCACCTGTTCGGCCTGCGACTGGATGTGTGCCACCACGGCACTCACCGCCTTGTCGATACCGCGTTTGAGGTCGAGGGGATTGGCACCGGCAGCCACGTTTTTCATGCCTTCGGTGAGGATGGCCTGCGTGAGCACGGTGGCCGTCGTCGTACCGTCGCCCGCATCGTCGCCCGTCTTGGAGGCCACGCTCTTGACGAGCTGTGCGCCGGCGTTTTGGAAGGAGTCTTCGAGTTCAATCTCCTTGGCCACGCTCACACCATCTTTGGTGATGCGGGGCGCACCAAACTTCTTATCGATCACCACGTTGCGGCCTTTCGGTCCGAGCGTGACTTTAACGGCGTCGGCCAGGGCGTCGGCACCTTGGCGCAGGAGTTCGCGAGCATCTACGTTGTACTTAATATCTTTTGCCATGATCTGTTGCTAATTAAGATAGGGGTTGGCGTGTCGGCGGGCGGTGAGGCGCACACCGTTCCACGCGGAAATGAATTGAGAAATCGCTTTGAGGGCGAAGCCAAACGGCTCGGGTGGTTTTATTCCACCACGGCCAAGACGTCGCTCTGTCGCATGATGAGCAACTTTTCGCCGTCTATTTCCACTTCGGTGCCGGCATATTTGCCGTAGAGCACATTGTCTCCGGCTTTGAGCACCATGGTTTCGTCCTTCGTGCCTTGACCCACGGCCACCACCGCGCCGCGGCTGGGCTTTTCCTGTGCGGTGTCGGGAATGATGATGCCGCCGACGGTTTTTTCCTCGGCCGGTGCGGGCTTGACAAGCACGCGATCTGCAAGCGGTTTGATAGTCATTGTTGTCGTTCTTTTGATGTTTCGAATTTGTCCTTGTGGAATGCAAAGACCTTGCCAAGGGAGGCCGACGCCACGGAGTGCGACATTTTGTCAGCACAGATGACAAAAACGCGGTGCCGCTCCCCATTCCGACGGTCATCACGGCGGGGCGTGCGTCACTTTGCAACCCGATTGCGAGAAGAAAGGTCTATTTTTGCATTGTCGTCCTCCCGCTCGTGCCCCTTTTCGCGCACCCAAGCGACGACGACACACCTTATTATATAGAACTCCCCGCGGCGCCTCACGGCCTCATCCGCGGTTTCATTCCCCTTGTCCATGTCCTCTCTCCTCCCCCTCTCGTCCTTTTCGGCCGGCGGCCGGCGCCTTGCCCACCGCGTGGCCACCTTGCCGACCGATCACGCGCCGTTTCTGCTCGAAAGTCGCGCGTTTTCGTTCAGCATCTCCCCGTTTTTCGCCCATAACGCCCCGCTTTCTTCGTCCGCCCCGCGCGGCACCTGCTGCGGCGGGGAGACCGCGGCGGCCACGCGCCCTGCACACCCCCACACCGCCCCTGCGTGCGGCTGCGCCTGCTGCGGGCACGCCGGCCGCGGGGCCGATCAAGATCACGAGCCCGAAGACGGATGGCGCCAATGGGTGCGCCCTGCTGTGGGTTTGGCCCTCGCCCTCTCCGCCTGGGGCCTCCTGCACGCTGTGCCCGCCCTCGCTCCGTGGGAGCGCCTGCTCTACGTGCCGGCCTACGTGTGTGTGTCGGTCGGCGTGTGGCGCGAGGCGTGGGAATCGGTGCGCGGCGGCAGCTGGTTCAACGAGTTCACCCTCATGCTCCTGGCCACGGTGGGCGCGCTCGCCCTCGGCGACTGCCCGGAGGCCGTGGGCGTGATGCTTTTCTACCTGGTGGGCGAAACCCTGCAGGGCATGGCCGTCGGGCGCGCCCGTGCCGACATCGCTTCGGTGGCGGCGCTGCGGCCCGATCACTGCACGGCGGTGGACGAGCGCGACGATTCGCTGCACGAGGTCGACCCGACCACCGTGGTGCCCGGCACCGTGCTGCACATTGCCCGCGGCGCGCGGGTGCCCCTCGACGGCCTGCTGCTCACTCCCTCGCTGCGTGCCGACACGTCGGCCCTCACGGGCGAGAGTGCACCGCGCAGTTTCACCGCCGGAGACGAGTTGGCGGCCGGGGTCATCGCGCTCGACCGCGCAGCCCGCATCCGCGTGACGAAACCCTACGGCGAAGATGCCCTTTCGCGCATCATGCACCTGGTGGAAGAGGCGGCCGAACGCAAAGCCCCCGCCGAACAAATGATGACGCGCATCGCCCGCGTCTACACGCCCGTGGTGGTGGCGCTGGCCGCCCTGCTCGCCGCCGTGCCCACGGTGCTGGCGGCCGTGCGCCCGGACTGGGGCATCTCTGCACCGCAATGGTGGTATCGCGCACTGGTGTTTCTGGTGGCTTCCTGCCCCTGCGCCTTGGTGCTGAGCGTGCCGCTGAGCTATTTCCGCGGCATCGGCGTGGCTTCGCGCCGCGGCATCCTCTTCAAAGGCAGCCTGCATTTGGATCGCGCGGCCGACATCGACACGGTGGTGTTCGACAAAACGGGCACCCTCACGCACGGCACGGTGACGGTGGCCGACGGCGTGGACAGCGGCACGGCGGGCGCTTTCACGGTGGCCGACGACCGCACGCGCTCCTCGGCTGCGCCGGCGGTCGACGCCCTGCACCGCATGGGCATCCGCACGGTGGTGCTCTCGGGCGACGAGCGGGCGAAGGTGGAAGCCCTGGCGCGCGAAATTCGTCTCGACGAATGGCACGGCGCTCTCCTGCCGGCCGACAAACTCACGGCACTCGAGGGGCTCATCGCCGCGGGAAGGCACACGGCCTATGTGGGCGACGGGGTGAACGACGCCCCGGTGCTGGCGCGCGCCCACGTGGGATTGGCCATGGGGGCCGAGGGAACGGATGCCGCCGTGGACACCGCCGATGCGGTGCTGGCCACCGACGATCTGCGGCGCGTGCCCGAAGCGCTGCGCATCGCACGCCGCACGCGCCGCCTGGTGTGGACCAACGTGGCGCTGGCCGTGGGCATCAAACTCGCGGTGCTGGTGCTCTCGGCCTTCGGCCTGGCGGGCATGTGGGCAGCGGTGTTTGCCGACACGGGCGTGGTGTTGCTCTGCGTGGCCGTGGTGCTGTTGGCGCGCTTCCCCGCGGGAGCGACGCAACCGGCGGATCGAGAGGCCGAAATGCGCAGCGAATCGGCGGAAAAGTCGTAACTTTGCGCTCATCGTCTCGGCGTGTGTCGCAGCGCCCTCCGGCGGCCGTCGGCGCGTGCCGAGACGTCCCACCACCATTTTTTCCCTTTGTCTCATGACCACTCCCGAAGAAGAAAAACTCTTGCACCGCGGCATTCGTCCCACCGCGGCACGTCTGCTGGTGCTGCGCGCATTGGAGGCGGCGGGTTGCGCCCTTTCGTTGGCCGACTGCGAGGCGCGGTTGGGCACGATGGAGCGCAGCACGGTGTTTCGCGCGCTTTCCACCTTTGCCGAGCACCATTTGGTGCACCATGTGGAGGACGGCACAGGACAGTTGAAGTATGCGCTCTGTCCGGACTCGTGCCATTGTGGCGAAACCTCGGCCGACGATCCGGCAGACCTGCACCTTCATTTCGTTTGCGAGCGTTGTCACCGCACGCTCTGCTTGCCCGATGTGCCGATTCCCATCCCTCAGCTTCCCGATGGCTTTGTGATTCACACGGCGGGCTATGTGGTGCGTGGCATCTGCGCCGATTGTGCCGCTCGCTCGCGATCTTGATGCCTCGCTTGGGATGCCTCGGGGCGAACTTGCCGCTCATTTCCGCAAGCTGTCCACGCCACTCCCCACCACCCCACTCCCCTCTCGGGCTGCACCCGCGTTTTTTCCACAAGGTGCCCTGCCGCTCCTCACAACCCCACTCCCCTCTCGGGCTGCACCCGCGTTTTTTCCACAAGGTGCCCTGCCGCTCCTCACAACCCCACTCCCCTCTCGGGCTGCACCCGCGTTTCTTCCGCACACCGTCCGCGCCGCTCCTACTCTCGCGGGCAGTCTCCTCGCCTTCCCGCACCTGCGCCACGTCCCGCCCCGCAGCACCCCACTCCCTCCGCATGGCCACCGCTGCAATGGGACCTTTCTTCCGAAAACACAAAAAAACGAGCACCGTTCCTTGGGGAGCGGTGCTCGTTTTGGGTTGCTAAGCGGTCGACATTCGGCCGAGTGGTGTTGACCTGCGCGACAATGGGCGGTCACACCGGCGGGAAGTGCGTGCGTCGACGGCTCTTAGCGTGCACGACGTGCGCGGTAGATCTGATTGACGCGGCGCTGTACTTCGGCATAGCGGGAACCGAGTTGGTCTTTGCGCACTTGGCCGTTGCCATAGACGCCGCGCATCACTTCGCGGGCGATTTGTTCCACACTGCCCTTGGGCGCCTGTGCGGCCGCGGCGGCCGTGGTCGGCGCAGAGGTGGGCGTGCTCGACGCTGATGCGGGAGCGCTCGATGTGGAAGCCGCCTTGGTCGGCGCAGCTGCGGAAGCAGGCGATGTGGAAGCCGAGGTCGCCGGCGCAGCTGCGGCGGAGTGGGTCTCGCCACCGGCCTTGGCACTCGATGTTTCGCCCGCCGGTGCGGCGGTGGTTTTGGCGTTTCCGTTGGCTGCGGGGGCTGCTTTGCCGGCGCCTTCGCTCGCAGTCACCTCTCCGCCGGAGGGCGACGCTGCAGCCGACGCGCTGTCGACGACGACGCTGTCGTTCTGACCGGCAGTCGCCACACTCGGCGTGCGATCGTCGCCACATTGGCGCACGAAATACACACCTCCTGCGGCCAACAGGGCCACGACCACGACGGCCACCCACCATTTTCCACCACCCGACGAGGGTTGTGGCGCAGCTCCGGGACCTTTGGGCACAGTTCCTTCCACCTTGGGCGCGGAAACTTCCGAAGTCTCTTTCGTGCGGAGGGTGACTTTGCGTTTGAGTTGGACCATGGAAAGGGCTTTTAGTCGTTGCAGATGAGTGCGAAACCGGGCACTTCGTCGAAGGCCGTGCCGAGATCCATCACGCGGCTCTCGTTGATGAGGGCGAATTCGCCGTTGTTGTTGGCAATGGAGCAGACAAGATAAACGTGTCCCTGGCTGGGATCGTCCATGTTCACCTCGAGGTTGTCGCCGGCATCGCTGGTCACTTCCACGCGACCGCCCTCGTCGGCGAAGGTCACATCGCGTCCTTTGATGGCTGCATCGTAGTTCACCACGCAGATATAGGCTTTCTCGATGTCAGCGAGGGTGGCCACGTTGATTTGTTCCACTTCCTCACCGCCGGGAGAGGGTTCTTTTTGGTCGCCCATGTGAAGGATGTAGGGGAACTCGGTGAGCGAACCGAGGTCCTTGCGGCGACGACGGTATTCGTCGGAGAAGACACCGCCTGCTTCGCCGTCCTTCTTCTTGAAGAAGAGACAAAGGTCGAGGTCGGTGGCCGACTGCCAGAGCATGCGCACCTTGAGTTTTCCGGAAAAGGTGAAAGTTGCGGTTTCGCCCTTGGTGCGGAGGGTGATTTTGCGTTTGAGTGTTACTGCCATAGTGGGTAAGTGGGGTTTAAAGGGTTGAGATTTCGAATGGAAACAGGGGGACGCCGTGCCGCCCTCGGGGAGCGGAGGCGCCAAACGGGGGAGGAGCCGGCTAAAAGCGGAGGCACGCTGCGGCGGAAAGGGGGCGTCGCCGTGTCGAGCGGTGCGCTATTCGCCCGCGGCGGGGATCCTCACTCGCAGATGAGGGAGAAGCCGGGCACTTCGTTGAAAGCCGTGCTGAGATCCATGACGCGGCTCTCGTTTTTGAGGGCGTAATTGCCGTCGCGGTTGAGGATGGAGCAGACAAGATAGACGCTCCCGGGTTCGGTGGCATCGGCTTGTACTTCCAAATTGTCGCCGGCGTCGCTGGTAATCTCCACGCGGCCGCTCTCATCGGCGAAGGTGACATCGCGACCGTCCGTGGCGGCGCCATAATTGACAATGCAAACGTAGGCTTGCTCGAGGTCGGCCAGCGATCCGACATTGATTTGCTCTACAGATTCGCTACCTTCGCCGGGTTCGGGACTGTCGCCGAGATGAAGAATGTAGGGAAACTGGTCGAGCGCGCCGCGATCGCTCTTGCGGCTGCGGAAGAGGTCGGAGAACACGCCGCCCACTTCGCCGTCCTTGCGGCGGAAGAAGAGACAGAGGTCGAGATCCGTTTCAGACTGCCAAAGGAGTCGCACTTTCAGGCGGCCGGTGAAAGTGAAGGCGGCCTCTTCTTTGCGACGGAGGGTGACTTTGCGTTTGAGACGCACTTGGGGTTGATCAGACATGGGAGAGAGGGGTTGAAAGGTTTGTATATATAAGATGTGTGTCAGGCGCAACGACACCCCGCACGGCTTCTTGCTGCGCACAGCGGGGAGGGCGTTTCGCGCACGGCGCACATTAGCGTTCGTCGTCTGTGCGTTCGCGCACGTTGCAGATGAGTTTGAAGCCGGGAATCTGCTCGCAGGCCTCGACAATGGTGAGGACTTTGCGCTTGCGCAGGAGCCTGATGAGCCCATCGGGGCCCTTTTGGAGATTGGCCACCCAATAGACGCAGCCTTCGCCCTCAGAGCGGAGGTTGCTGTGGTGATAATCGCCGGCCTTCGTTTGAAAATCGACATAAGCGCCCGCTTCTTCGAAAAACGAAGCGCTCTCGGCATTCGCCGCCTCGTAGTCCACCACACAGATGCAGGCCTTTTCGATGCCGCGGAGCGCGCCGATCCAGATTTCCTCGGTGGCGCCTCCACCTTTTTGGGACAGCGTCTCGTCGCCCCGGTGCAAAATATAGGGGAATGCGTCCAGTCTGCCCAGATCCTCGGGACGTTCACGATAGTCGGAGGAGAAAACGCCGCCCGTGCCCCCATCTTCCCCGCGATAGAACAGGCAGAGATCGAGGTCGCGCGCCGTCAGTTCGTCTCGGTCGGCGGCATTCCAGCAGAGTCTCACCTTCATTTTATTCTTGAACGTGAAGATAATGCCGCTTTTCTCCCGGATGGTGACGTACGGTCGCCTCTCCGCGTCGGTGCATTGCACACCTTTTTTCCTAATACTGAGTAGTGGATCTTCGGTCATGAGGACGATGGATTTAGAACTTGTTGAACTCATCTAAAGGATTGCCCTTCTTGGTTTCGTTTTTTGCGCCCTTCTTTTGTTTGTTGTCGGGCGTAGGTTTCGTTTTGGCGCCCTCGTTCTTTTTAGGGGCGGCGGGTTGGGGGGCTATTCTTCCGAAGAAAGGGTCAAAGAAACCGCCCTTTCCCGACGGTGGATCCGCACCCTCCGACGCTTGCCCCTTGCCATTTGGGGATTTACCCCTGCCCTGTTGCGGTCGGTCCGGACTTTGTTGCGTCGGCTTGGCGGGTTGGGTGGCTTCACTTCTGAAGAAAGGGTCAATGGGATCGTGCTTTCCCGGCGGTTGCTGCTTGCCCTTTGGGGGTTGCCCTGCAGTATTTTCGGATTTATCCTTGCCCAGTTGCGGTCGGTCCGCAGGTTGTTGCGGCGGATCGGGGGAGAAGCCGTTGTTTTGATCCTCTTCATCGAAAATTCGTTGGAAGAGTCTCGTCACGTTCCCCTGTTGTTGGGGTGCAGTGGCGTCAGCTTTGAGCGCTTTGAGGAGTTTTTTGGCTTCTTCGTAGCTGCGGTCGGCAATCAGCACCTTGACTCTTTCCAGCGCTTCTTCAAATTGCCGGCGTTCACGCTCGGCGCGCACTCGTTCTTTGGCGCGTTCCACCCGTTCGGCGAGTTCATCGTCTTTGCGGCAGCGGAGCACCTCTTCGGCGTAGTGGACAAAGGTGGCCCAATCGCCGTCGAACCAGGCTTTGTTGTAGTGTTTTGTACAGTCGTCGATGAACTCTTTTTGCTTTTGCTCGGCTTCGGCAGCCCGTTTGTGCAGCTCTTCGTGCGCCACCCACTCACTTTGCTGCTCCGGGCCGAGGAAAGCGGCGAGCCGGCGCGCACATTCGGCGGCCTTATCGTGGTCATGCCGGTCGGCGGCGCGGGTATATTCCTCCTTCATGGCGAAGATTTTTCTCTCGCGCTCGCTGATTTTCAGTCGGCAGGTGCTCATGCGCGGCTGCAAATCGGGGTGTTTCGGGTCGAGGAATTGCACTTTCTCCAACTCCTCGAGGGCTTTGTGATAATTGCCCTGTTGTTCGAATACAGCGGCGCGGGTGAAAAATTCGCTGATGCGGGTGGCCTGTTCGATTTGCTTGGTTGCGTCGGCGAGAATCTTTTTGGCCTGTTCGGAATCGGGGTGGGCATTGAGCGCTGCTTTGGCCTGAATGAGTGCTTCTTGCCAGTTGCGTTCTTTGACTGCGGCCTCGGCCTGCTTGAGACTCTTCATAAATTGCTCTCCGCGCACCTTGGCTTCGGCCAAATTGCGGTTGGCCAAAGCCAATTTCGCTGTGGCCTCGGCATCGTTGGGGCGCAGTTGGAGTGCATTTTCTGCCCAGTCGTGCATGCCGTGCCACTCCTTTTTCTGTTCGCACTCCTCGACTTTGGCCATGGCCGTGAAGTAATTCTCTTTGTCTTTGCGCGCGGCGGCTTCTGCCATCGCCTTTTCCTCGATTTGGCGCTTGGCTTCGCGCTCACGCTCGGCCTCTGCCTGTGCATTGCGCAGGGCGGTGAGTTCCTGGTCGCCGAGTTCGTGATGTTTTTTGGCTTCGGCTTTGAACTGGTCGAGGTCGATGTCGCGATAGACGGGAATGATGGCCGAGAGGTCGCAGCGCCGGAAATAAATGAGGTCTTCTTCGCGCAAACGGTAGCTGGCCGTGACGGCTTTTGCGTACTCGTGATTGGCAAAGCTGTCTCCGAGAAAGAGGATGCCGCGGAGCATTTCGCCCGGGTTCAGCGTTTTAATGACGAAGTTGTTGATTTCGTTGACGACGTCGGCAACGATCTTTTCAGTGCGGCCGTTGATTTCTCCGGCCGTTACGCTCACGTCGAAGGTATTGGGGGCCACTGAAAATTGCACGCCCGTTATGTGGAGGGGGCGTCCGCCTCGGGTGGCATCGAGTTGGCGCAACCATTCGTCGGCATGCTGTTCGAGGTTGCTATACTCTTGTTCTTTCTGCTCGGGGGTGGAGAGAAAATGCTGCACATTGTTGATTTTCGCCACCACGTTCTCCACAAGTGCCCGCACTCTGGGGTCGGTGCCCAGGCCGGGCAGTACGTTTTCGGCCAATCGGACGAAGGTGCCGTCTTTTCGGCGGTAGATGCTGACATGCAGATGCTCGTTGTAGGCGTTGAGCACGAGATAGGTGCCTTCTTGTTGCACTTTGTTGAGGCGCACCGCGTGCTCGAGCGCGAGATGTTCGATGGGTACGGTGCGTTCGCCCACGTGGAAACCTTCCTCGCCGAGCACTTGTTCGACAAAGATGTTTCGCGCGGCGTAATCCACGTCGGCCGAGAAGGAAATGTAGGTAGAGATGGGCATTGCCCCTCGATTTTCTGCGTCTTCCCGCGCGCGCTCTTTCCATTCGTTGAGGATGCCGGCCTCTTTGAAGAGGTGACTGATGGGTTGTTTGCGTCCGTAGAGCGAGAAGGTTCGGGTGTTTTCGGCCATGAGTCGGAAGACATTGCCGAAACAGTGGGGCTCGCCTTTATAGAAGGCGTTTTTGCACACGTTTCCATAGATCACACGGTTGTATTCCGTGTCTTCGCGGAAGAAGAGTTCGAAATATTCGTCCCCGCTCGTGGGACGTATCGGCGCAACCACTTCGTTGCCGTCGCGCAAGGCGGCCACGATGTAGTTGGTGTCGACGTAGAGAAAAAGGTGATTCATAAGGGTGTGTATCCGGAAAATAGCGTATTGGAGGCCGGCGTTGCGGTAAGTTCGTTCACTGTAGCGGTGTATGAACGCGACCTTTCGTTGTGCATTCCGTTTCGTGGAGTGTGCACTTCGGCAAGATCCGCGTTGATAACGGCCGCGGCGGTGCGACCAAGGTCAAGTGGCTGCGGCGGTGTGTTCGTACCAAGCGAGCGGTTGCCGGCCGGCAGCCACCACAAGTCTCGGTGCCCTTCGGCCACGGGAAACGGGCCGAAGGGCAAGTGAGACGGGCTGAGCAGGCGTTCAAATTCCGATCAGACGAAGATTTTCTTGATGATGGTTTTCAAGAAGCAGGCACCTTCGGCAATGATGATCGGCTGGTGGTAGGGGAACTCCGGGCCATTGTGTTTCAGCGCCTTTTTGTATTCGAGGTCTTCGGTGATGTGGTTGACCACACGCGTGTGGAGTTCTGCGATATCTTCGCGCAAGTTGTCCACGTCGGGGTAGAGTTTCGTCTTGTTGCTCACGAAATCGCAGAATTGTTCCATGAATACTTGGAAATTCTTCGTGCCGCTGAAGTCGATTCCCTCCATGTGGTTGTCGAAGTAGGCGCCGGTGAGTTCGTCTTCGGTGTTGAGCGTGATGACGTTGTTGTTTCCGTCGCGGAAGCTCACGCCCTCTTCGCCGCAGAGTTCCTTTCCGTCGAGCGCATCGGACATAACGACCTCTCTGGGCTGTACCAATCCCTTGGCCACCTCCGACTTGTTGTCGACTTCAATGTCGTGGCGATATTGCACGCTGACCTCTTTGTCGACAATGAGGTGCAATCCGGCGTTGACGCAGTCGGCGTAATATCTTTCCGTGGCGTTGGTGCCGGCGGGTTCGCGGAGCCAGTGGAAGAGTCGGCCACCCTTACCGAAAGTAAGCACATCGACACGCTTGATGTTGTCGAGTTGCTGCTTCTTGATGGTATCGCCGATGAGCATGCCCGAATAGAAGAGGAGCAAACCGGTGACGTAGGCCGGAATGGTGAAGACAAACTTGGCTCTCTCGTTGATGGCACTGTAGAAGCGCTCGTAGTCTTCCGTATCTTTGAGCTGATCGAAGACACTGTTCAGGCAGTAAGGCGCTTTTTGCGGTGCGTCTCTGATGATTTCCTCGACATTGTTGACAAACACCTTCGACTTGTTCTCTTTTTGGCAAAAGTGATTGAGTGCTTCGCGGAACTTTTCAGAATTGATGATGGCGTTGAAGAAGACACCGGCTGCGAGACGGACAGAGCTTTCGCGGAAGAGCGTGACTTTGTTGGCGTTGTGCGGATCTCTGGCCAGGAGGAGGATGTCGCTTGTGCTACCGCCGACGTCGATGCCGAGGAACATGCTGTCGTTGTTCAGACCGATCTCTCGCGTGAGGGCGAAACTGCACACGGCCTCCGCCTCTGTGGTGTAATTTCGGGGGAGCGTGGGCCGGCAACCGGCGATAGGTGTGTTGCGACTCAGCTCTTCGTAGATTCTCTCCAGCTCATTGCGATCGGCTTCCATCATGGCACCGGGATAGCTCCACACAATTTTCTTGGGATTGAGTCGTTTGGTGAAGAGATAGGCACAAGTTTGCAACCAGATGCTCTTGAGGAAAGCACTTTTCTTCTGCAATCCCCTGTCGTCATTGAGCCACTTCATGTTGTAGTGCAGCACACCGGCTTGTGTGGTAATGGTGCGTTCGTCCATTGCCTTGACCAAGACGTTGGGTCTGCTCACGGGCACACCTCCGGCCACTTCCACACTTTCTTGGTGCTGGTTGTAGCGGCTGTCGTGTTCATGGAGCCAAGATTTGATTTGGCCGTTGTGCGTGGGGTAATTGCTGAAGAAGAGCAACTCGTGGTTCTCGGCCACGGCACGCAGGTCGCGGTTTTCCTGTCCCACAAGCATGGTGCGGAAATTTTGGAACTCAATGGGTTGCGCCTGTCCCTCGTCTACGCTGTAGTAGATGCACATGTTGTTGCTGCCGAAGTCGATGCCCACAACGGCTTCTCCCTGCGCGTCGAGACTCGTGCGGTCTTGCACCACCTGCGGGCGGAGCATCAAGAACCCTGCATGGGCGTCTTTGCCGGCATCTTTCACCATGACGGAAAGTCCCGCGGGAGCCAGCGCCATAGTATAGATATTGTATTTGTGCAACTCCTCACCCTGTCCCGGCGGATAGGTGATGATCTGCTCCACATTGGGCTCGTTGGGCTCGTCGGCTGCGTGTTGGTAGTCAGACGTGAAGAACTCTCCCTTGATGTTGCGCACAAATTCGCCTTTCTTTTTGAAGATGGCTTGGAATTGCTGCGGTGCGTCGGAGGTGCATTCGGTGTAGAGGTAGTATTTCGTCCAGTTTTCCGAGACGAAGTTGGGCCACATGATGACCTTCTTGGGTTCGGTCATCCATTTCACCACATATTCGCGGGTGTTGAGTTCCACTTGTTGTCCGTCAATCTCGACAACGAGCGAAACCGCAAGCAATCCGGCGTCGTTGAGTCGGGCGGAGAGGCGCGTTTTGCTGTTATCTCCGTAGCCGAGCAGGCCGGCGAGCGAATTTTTGAAGATGTCCAGCCCAATTTCGGAGAGGGGGAGCGAGAAATAGTTGGCCCCTCCGTCTACCCGGTTGTCAATTTTGAGATAGTAGACGGCACTTTCCGAGAGTTTGGGTCGGGCATCGGGGGCTTCTGCCCATCCCACGACAAATTTGTCGTCGCTGAGCAACTTTTGTACGTCGCCCACGAGTTTGCAATCGCTGCCGTCGTCGTAAGTGAAGGTGAAATCGGGCTTAAGGTAGACCGGCACGCTGCTTTTGAAGAGATCCGAGAAGGGATATTCCAGGTTGACGTACTGCGCCACAGGGCCTTTGTCTCTCAATTGGCCGCCCGCTCTCTGCATCTCTTCTTCCCACTTGCGACTCATGCCTTTGAATCCGTTCAACTCCGCGCGTCTTTTTCCTCCGCGCTGGGCATTGATATTGTCCTCGAAGGCTTCGATGTTGCGATTGAGGTTTTTGACGAAGAGATAGACCTTTTGCAGCTGTTCGGGGTTGAGGAAGGGCATGGGATCTTCGAAGCGCCCGTTGCGGAACCACTGCACTTCTCCTGCATCGGCCCCAATTTGGCTGTAGTCCACGCCGGTAAACACGCCGGTCATGGGCGAGGTGCCGCCGACCAGATGGCCGCGGTAGTAGATGAGTTGGATGAAGGGCTGCGTATCGGGGTCTTTGGCGAGCTGAAGTTGGTTGCTCCAGAGATCTTTATCGTCGAAGAGCATGCGTCCGAAGGCCGATGCGATGTCATAGAGCCGCCCGTTTCCATTGAGCGAGACGGGGCTCGAGAAGCTCACGCGGTCGGGATAGAGCGCCATGACGGCAAGCAGGCCGCGCCACTCCCCATGCAACATTTCATAGAACTGCTGCAATCCCGAAGAGTCGATGTTGGGATCGGGGGCATTGAGGGTTTGGAGGGCAAACTTGAAGAGGCGTGCGCGCGCCCAGGGGGTGGGCACACCGGAAATGAGGGCGGCGAGCTTGTCGCTGCTCATTTCATCGAGGATTTTACCGGTTTTGATGCCCTGAATGTAGGAGGGCGCCATGTTGAGTTCGTTCCATTCGCCCGCCGTACCGGTCGACAAATTGGTGTAACTCTTGATGAGCAATGCTTTTGTAGACATAGTTTCGTGGGAGATTAGGTGAACTGATAAAGTTTGCCGAGGGTATCGTAGACGAGCTTGTAGAGTTTCTCACCGCTGTTGGTGATGGCCTTCCATCCTTGGGAGCTTTCGCGCTCGGCGATGAACATTTTCTTGAAGGGATCGAACTTCGAACCGCCGAAAATGCCGCTTTTCTTATAATTATTGTCCTTTCCGACTCCGTCGGTGCGGTAAAGTTCTTTGTTCCAGTTCACTTTCATCAAATCCTTGAACGTGTTGAAACCAAAAAGGCTCGCGTTGAAGAGGAATTTGTCGCCACCGCCGGCCGAACGGTGCAGTTGTCGCACCCATCCCTCGGCGAGTTGTCCTTCGCTACGTTCGAAGAAGAGCAAAGCAAAGTACTTTTTGAGGTACTCCACCTGCGAGACTTCCATGCCCGTGAATTCGGTGATTTCCTTCTGCGCTCCGCAACGCACGCTCTCCACAAAGTCGTCTTCGCCATTGCAGAAGAGGGCAAAAGCGAGGAGCGTGCCGAATTTCCGTGCAAAATCTCCCGCCCGCTGCTGTCCGACGAAGTCTTCGAATTCGAAACGTCCGCTTTCGCCGACGGCACGATAGACGTAATCGGTGGCAGCGTGCTTTTTGTTCTCTTCCAGTTGCTCGGGTTTCGTGTTGTAGAAGTCGAGTGCTGCACAAGCCGCGAGGAGTTCGATGTAGTGGGAGTCGTTTTTCTGTTCGGCACCTCCGGTGATGGTCTTACTGACCTCTTCTCCACGCTTAGCCATGGGCTCCCAATCGATAGAGTCTGTGCCGAGCATGTAGAAGCGCTGGTAAGTGCTGCGCACGGTGGCGTCGTCGTCGTAGAACATCATGGCCACTTGCGAATTGAGGGCGAATTTGTCGCTGGTGGCAATGACCTTTTGGGCGTTGAGTTCGTCGCCGGTGGGGGTTTTGAAATTGAAATAGGCCGTGAGCAGGGTGGAACCGAAATACGCATTGCGCAAAACGTTGACCGCCCCGCCGTTCATGCGCTCAGCGGCGCGCGAAATGGCCTGCGGAATGATGGGAATGGACGAAGCGCCCGTACCGCCGAAGACCGACCCGAGGATAAACACCTTGGGCGTGCCGTTTTGCGCCGCTTTGGTGAGCTGCGCGAGGAAACTCTTCAGCTCGTTGTCCATCTGACTCTCGGCCGCTTCGAGGATGGCGTGGTACATCATCATCGAACCGAGGTGAGTTTGTGCGCGATAGCCGTGGCGGAGATTGAATTCCTCCACTTGTTTGGTGAGCACCAGGTCGGCCAGATCGGCCTCTTCGCGGTGGTTGTATTGCGTTCCGCCGTAGTCAAACACCTCTTGGAAGGTGCTTTTCACATCATAGTTGGGGCTGAACTCATAATACTTCACGTTGGCCGAGAAGAAGGTGTCTTTAAGCGGCGTGCGCGCGGCGGCATCGCTGCCTTTGGCGCGGCAGTAGGCCTCTTTCACTTCCTTGAGGCGGGCGAAGTTACCGTTGTTTTTATCGGTATCGAGGGCAAGGAGGTGGAGTTCGGTGTCGTCGAACATGCCCATTGCGCAGAGGTGCAGGAGCGATTCGATGCAACGCATGCCCGTTCCACCGATGCCGAGAACGAAAAACTGACTCATAGCATTTTATTTCTTGAGGTGGAGGATGGAACCAAGCTTAGAATTGGGAGTCACCAAAGCGAGGAGGACAAGCAACACAACGTAACCCAAAGTAAGCGCCCCCAAAGTCATCCATAGAGTATGGCTGAATTGCGTTTTATATGGCGCTTTATGGATATGGCCCATAACGTAGAGGTCATTATAAAGGAAGAAACCAATCCAAGCCACGGCCCAAACAATGCCACATGCCCAGCGGCGTTTGATGTAAGAACGGTCTTTTCCGCCCTCCCAAGAGATAAGCGTCGAGATGCCCCAAGCGACAAAAAGGGCAACAAGGAGGACAACAGCTGCCCAAACCCAGGTTTCGGTTTGCAGCGTACGGAGCTGTGTCAGCGTCGTAACGTTGATCATAATGTAATAAGAATAAGATTATCGTTTATTTGACTTGATGTAGAGCGTATAGATGGGCGTCTTGAGAATCCGTTCCTTGATTTCGGGATTGATCAGACACTGTTCGATGCTGGCTCCCACCGAAACGTTTTGCTCTCCGGGATGGGTGAGACTCTCGAAGGTGAAAAGCGGCAGATAGACCTCAGTCATCGGGCTAATATCGGTGGCAAAGAGATCGATCTTGGTGTAGTTGAACGGATCGCCGTCGAGAGCCTCATCGGGGTTGTATAAATCTCCGGCAAAGGTGAGCTCCACGATGCCATTGGCGGAAAACTTCTTGTCATCGACCTTGACAAAACCCTCACAATCGCCCGGTTCGATCTCTTTCTCGGGCTGTACCTTTTCCTCCTTCGCGGTGCAGAAATCGGCATAGGGTTGATTGACATTAGAAACCTTGGCAGTGAGACGATCGATGCGGTAACCGCCGAGACAGTTGCGATCCACATGGAGTCCGGTCTCGAAGGGCTTCCCGTTTTCGAGCTTTTGGCCCTCCTCATCTTCTTTGATTTTGACGATCATCGGCTCAATGTCATCTTCCCAACCGGCTTCCCAGTCTTGCACTTCATAGTTGCCCGCAGCCTTAATCACCTTGGCACTCAGCAAACTATCGGGCTGCATCCCCTTGCCGTCGGGAGAATAGAGGAAAGGAGCGCGCACCGAGAAGTGGAACTCGGAGGTGCCGGGGAAGTCCTCGAGACGCACCGACTGCTTCACGCGGTTGTAGATATTGTCGGGCAGGCGCTGATCGGTGAAAAGGAAGTAGAAACGCTTCTTTTGCACCGAGCGAGCGCCGACCAGTTCCTCGTAGGGCTCGACAAAGATGAAGATATCGTGCCCCTTCTTGAGCCAAGTCTTGAACGCCTCGGCCAAATAGGGGTTATTGTCGTTGCCTTTCGTCACCGTGGGCTCGTAATATTCACCGTCGGTGAGGAGAACGCCCTCCGTGTTGCCGTTGGCAATGCGCTCGGCCGCCGTTTTGAGGTCGGCAAAGGGCACGTTGTCGATGGTGCGCAGCAGCGCGTAGGTCGAATCGGCGGCATGCGGCTCGATGTTCTTGCCCTTGACGGCAAAATACTGTTTGGCACTGGCCGTGAGCGAAGGCTCGAAAGCTTGGAAAAAGCGCGAATGCTGCCCCTCTGCGATGCAGTTCGAATAATCGACATAGAGGGCCAGGGCGTTGGGATTGAGCTTTTCGTTCTGCTTTTCGAAATAGAATTCGTGGAATTCAGCGAGTTTGTCGGCGCTGTCCGGCGTCGGCGTACCGCCACCGCAGCCCGTCAAACAGCCAATGCCGATCAGCGAACCGACACCGATCAGCAATCCGAGGATTAAGTGAGTGATTTTCATATCGTGAAGCGTTGTTTTTATTATAGATCGGGAGAGGTGTGCTGCCGTGCCCACGTTTCTCGACAACACGCAGCGGGTGTGACCGTCAACGGCGAGCGAGCAGTTCAACTGCCGAAGTCCGTGCACTGCCGGCCCGGAGGGCGGAGGCAACAGATCGCGGTGCCCGAACGAGGACGGGGAAGCGCGGTCGAAGGCAAGCGACAAAAACGGAATCAATAAACAAACTTTTGGCGACTACAAGGCATAGTCATTGCACAATTCATTCAAATCCGGTGCTTACTCGATGCAAATATAATAACTATATCACAATTCAACGAAGCTTTCACCCGACTTTTTACACCTCAGTGGACAAAAACGCAGCTTGCCACCCGCAAGATGCTAAAAATATGCGCTTTTCCCGCATCACCCATTATTAAATAAACGTATATCCATCCATTCTTCTCCATTTTCTTCCTTTCTCTCCCCCTTTCTTCCCGAAGAAAACAACAAAAAGCATATCAAAATCGCAAGTTGCAGTCAGAAAAACGCATTTCGTCGCGAACTGTCGCAGCATTTCGTCGCATTTATTCACACGCACCTCGTTTCCCACCCCATTTCTCCGACCGGGCTGACTTAAAGGCACTTTTCCGCGGCTTTCGCCCCGCCGATGTCCGCCCGTTCACCCCGTTTCCACCGCCCGCGGCGGCTGCGACGAGTGCCCTTTCCGCAGCTTTTCGGCATTTCGTCCCCGCTCTTTCCCAAAAGCCTCGTATTTTCGGAGATTTACACCCCATTTTCGCAGCTACCTCCGAACGACAACAAATTGATCTTGTCCTCAATCCCCCAAAACCAACGAGTCGTGCCCCCCGAAGCAGGCACGACTCGCAGCAAAACGCCAACAACGCAGACCGCCGCAGCCGAACGAAAAGTTCGACTGCGGCGGCAAAGCGAAAGCACCGAGCTCGCCTCAACCCAAGAAGACGGAGAGGACGAGTTGCGCCAAGAGGATGCGCATGAACATGGCCAGGGGATAGACCGTGGAATAGCCCACAGCCGGGGCGTTGTTGCCCGCGGTGGCATTGGCAAATGCGAGGGCGGGAGGGTCGGTGTTGGAGCCGGCAATGAGGCCCATGAGGGTGAAGTAGTTGAGCTTCATCTTCAGTCGCGCAAAGACGCCGACCAGGAGGATGGGCACGGTGGTGATGAGGAAGCCCATCCAGACGTAGTGCACACCGTCGCCCTGGGTGATGGTGTTCCAGAACGAGGCACCGGCCTGAATGCCCACACTGCTGAGGAAGAGCACGAGTCCGACTTCGCGCAGGAGGAGGTTGGCCGAGGTGGAAACGTAGGTGTTGATCTTATAGCGGTAGCCCACGGCGCCGATGAGGATGGCGACGACGAGCGGTCCGCCGGCCAGGCCGAGTTTGACGGGCACGGTGATGCCGGGAATGGGGATGGGGATCTGTCCCACGATGATACCGATGAGGATGCCGAAGAAGATGGCGCCCACGTTGGGGTGGTCGAGGTGTTTGACCTGTGCGCCGACCACATCTTTGAAGCGTTCGATGTTTTTCTCCGTGCCGGTGACCAAAATGCGGTCGCCGACCTGCAAACGGAGGTCGCGTGCGGCGAAGAGGTCCATGCCGTGGCGGGTGACGCGGGTAACGTTGACGTTGTAGAGCGTGGAGACGTGGAGCTGCGCGAAGCTTTTGCCGTTGATTTCGGGTCGCGTCACGACAAGTCGGCGGCTGACGTACTGTTCGCTTTCGATTTTCTCCTCGTGTCCCACTTCGATGAGCTCACCGAGGAGTTCGCTGATGCGTTCGGCGTCCTTTTCGGCGCAAACGAGGTGGATCTGCATGTTTTGCTCGAGCAGGGTTTCGCGTCCCGGGATGAGGAGCGTGCCGTCGGGGAGGATGCAGCGCGAAATGACGAATTGGACGTTGAGGAACTGGTGGAGCGCTTCGAGGGTGCGGCCTTCGGCGGCGCTTTTGGTGACGCGAATCACCAGGTGTTTGGGCGCCGACGCGGGATCGTTCTCTTCGGCCGCTTCCAAAGCCTTGCGTTCTTGTTCGAGCGAGGTGCGGGTGAGGAAGCGCACGGCGATGGTGGCCAGGATGATGCCCACCACGCCGAGGGGATAGGCGCAGGCGTAGCCGTTGGCGATGACAGGCACGTCTTTCACGCCCGTCATCAGGTCGGGCAGCACGTTGTTGGCCGCGCCGAGACCGGGGGTGTTGGTCACCGCTCCGTAGAGCACGCCCACCATCATGGGGAGATTATTGGGCGAGTGGGGGTCGCCGAAGATGCCGAGGGCGGTGGCGAGGAAGTAGAGGCCGATCATCACGGCCACATTGAGGAGCACGAGGCTGAGGGTGAGCATGTTCATGCCCAGACCGCCGGATTTGAAGGTTTGGAAGAAGCTGGGGCCCACCTGCAATCCGATGCAGTAGACGAAAAGAATGAGGCCGAGTTCCTTGACCATGTCGATCACGTGCTTTTGTCCGGCAACGGCGGCGACAGGGTCTGCATAAAGATAATGTGTGCAGATGTGTCCGACGAGAATACCGACGAAGAGCACCCACGTCACGCCGAAGGCGATACCGTTTTTGCCGCCGATGCGCCAACGTCCCAGGCGGACGCCGAGACTGATGACCAGGGCATACAGAATAACCAAGTGAGCTAAGCTCTCGGGGTTCTGCATGAGTTTAATGAACCATTCCATGGATTGAATTGAATTTGACTGACTGTATAATTATTTCCGGCTGCAAAATTAAAACTTATTCGATATTTTCCCAAGCCTTCTCGGGGTGAAAAGCGCAAAAGCGGGGAGGTTTTCGCATTCGGGCGGGGGAAATTCACAATGAAAAGATAAAAACCGTTGGAAAGCGGGCATTTTTTAGGCCGTTCTGCTTGGTCGGCGGATGGTATATGCCTACCTTTGTCGGAAGACATCACTATATTGTAATTCAAGATCCCATGGGCTTCGACGACATCGACATATCCGAAAACGAACTCTTGCGCCGCTATCCTCAAGTGCTCGAGGCCTTACTGCTCGACCACACGACGCATCGTCCCATTTTCTGGGCCACCGACCACTATGCCCACCTGGGTGCCGGCTATCAATGGCACGATTCGATCACGCCCGAGCGCATCACGGGCGAACATGGGCGCGTGATTCAGCCGCGGGTGCTCAAGTCGCGCGAACAACAGCTCGACCGCACCAAGCAAATGGCCGAAGTGTTCACCCCGGCCTGGGTTTGCAATGCGCAAAACAACCTTGTCGACGAAGCGTGGTTCGGGCGTCCCGACGTGTTCAACCGCAGCGACGAGCGCACCCACAGCTGGGAAACGACGAGCGAGCGCATCATTTTCCCGAAAGGCAAGACGTGGCAAGACTATGTTCGCGCCACCCGCCTGGAAATCACCTGCGGCGAAGGCCCTTATCTGGTGAGTCGCTACGATTCGGTGACGGGCGAATTCATCCCCCTCGGGCAGCGCATCGGTTTGCTCGATCGCAAGCTCCGCGTCGTGGCCGAAAACACCCTCTCCTCTCCCACCGACCGCAGTCCGGCCCAACAAGCCACGGAATATAAGGTGTGGCGCACCTGGGCATTGGAGGCCTATCGGCACACGTTGGGCTACGAGTGGCAAGGCGACAGCCTTTTGTTGGCGCGGGAGTCGTTGCTCGAGACGTTCATCGAGCACCAGCATCACTTTTTCCCCGATGTGGCGCTCCATGCCCAGACACTCCTTTCCGTGGCCTACGTCATTGCCTGGAATTTATGGCAAATGGACGGACTGAAAGGCGTGGTTCCGGGTTCGTGCCACGCCACCACGCACAGCGAACTCGATCTTTTCGCCTCCGATCCCACGGCCACCACTGCTCCCTGCCCGGGTTGTGCGAGCGGCAACCCCCATTTGCACAACGGCATCTACTGCCTGCTGCGCGATTGGGGCAAGCGCGATCCGATCACGCACAAGAACCATCGCAAAATCCGCTTCGTCGATCTCCTCCGCCCCTCTCTCTCCTGATCGCCCTCCCATTTTTCGGTGCCTCGCCCCCACTTTTCGTCCCTCGCGGCGAGCTATCTGCCTCCACTTCTGAGAATTGCGTCTATCTTCATATCATTTCTATCATTAAGTCCCCAGAACCCTTTGGCGTCGCGGAGATCACAGAGGACCTTTTGGACGGAATGGGTGAGGCTGGGTATGAGATCGGGGTAATATTTCGCGTGCACTTCCGCCGTGCGGAAGCCGCAAAGCGTACGCTTGGTGATGGCAACGGCCATCGGCGTCTTACATACCACGAAAATGTTTTCTTTGAGCGTTTGTTCCCAAAGGACTTTGGCGCGATCGGGGGCGATGGCGTTGTGCTTGCACCACTCTTCGTCCAACCGCGCGCGGTAGATGCTATAAGCGGCATAGAGCGGATAGAGACCGCTCTTGGAATTGATTTCCAACACGGTGCTTCGGGGTGAAAACACACGATCGGTCACGCCGCTGCGCACGATGTGGCGCGGAGTCTCGAGGGGATGCTCGAAACGCTCGTCCATGAAACAATAACCGCCCAGCGAATCGGAGAGATGTAGGTTGACCACGCGCCAAGGGGTGAGCACCGTTTCCTTATCGGGGTTGCGGAAGGTGGAAAAGAGGGCGGTGAGACGCGAAATGCGCTCCTCGATGGTGAACTTGTCGGCGCTGCGGGCCAATTGGCGGATGCGGCGCCCGGCCGCACTGAAGACTTCGGGATCGTAATAGCGTTTGAAGCGCGCGAAGTCGGCTTTCGTCACGCCGGCGGGCATGAATTCCGTCCAAGAAGTGTCGTCAATCAGATGAACGAAGTTGTCTATCGTGAGTTCGACGGCTTCGTCGTGCAGATCGGCGCCATAGATGAGCAGCGGCATGCGGATCGAGATGCCGCGCAAGATGGCAATGGCGTTTTTTCGCTGCTTTTTCCGTTCGTTTTCCAGCGCCTTTTGGGCTTCGGCCTCGGGATCGGGCTCCTTGGGGGGCTTCTTTTCGGAGGCGGCGGGCGGTTGGGCGTTGTTACCGTCGAGACCGTTGTCGCTGACTTTGACTTTATCGACCGGTTTGAGGGCCTTGGTGGTGCCGATCTTGGCGCGCAGGCCGTTGAAGTCGGCGACATCGGCGTCTTCCAAGCGGAGCAACTCATCATTATATAGGGCGCCGTCTTCGAAACCGGCGTTGACCACGCGCTCAATCTGCACGCGTTTGAGTTGGGTGAGGATGTTGTCGACGTTGAAGGCCTTCATTTGGCTGCCTTCGAGGGCGATGACGGGGCAGAAGCTGAGGAAGTCGGCGAGGGTGTGGCGGTCTTCGGCGGTTTGCTTGCCGGCTTTGTACGACACTTTCGAGGCTTCGGCCAGCATGCGCAGGGCGCGATCGGGCGCAAAGTCGAAGGCGTAGCAATTTTCCTTCACGCGACCTTGGTATTCGAAGGGCGTTTGCACGCGAAAGATGGTTTGCATGTAGCCGGCGGCCGAGGTCGACGACGAGCCGGCCAGGAGAAACACGCCCGTCCAGGGACGTATGCTCACGCCGGTGGTGAGCCGACCGCAAGAAAGGGTGATGGTGTAGGTGGCGCTCGGGTCTTTGCCGATGGCTTTGTTCACCTTTTCGAGCGCGTCTCGACTTTCTTCGTCGGCATCGCCCTCGCCCGCCACGTTCACCACGGTGAAGGCGCCGAAAACGGGGTGGGCTTGCAGTTTCTTGCTCAGGGCTCTGGCCGCTTTGACGCCGGGAAGCACCCAAAGCGTGTGACGAAAAATGCGGCGGAAGTCGGCTTTGGCATAAGGATAGAGCGAATCTTCGTCGTCGCAGCAGAGCAGATCGAGAAAGTCCCCCACATAGTCGTCGTGCACGAAGGCGCCCTGCTCGTCGGTGCGGAAAAACTCGCGAAAGTTGAAGACTTTGTCCTCATCGGCGAAGCGATTCATCAGTCGGCCCAGGTCGTAGGTGTAAATATGCATGGCCGGCAGCGACGCATAGGGGTTGGAATCGCCGACATGGTACTCGTCCCACGACGTTTTGGCGCGCTGCTCCATGATATAGTCCCAGGTGAAGATCTCGTCTTCGTCATATTGATCGAAAAGATTGAAGGGCGTGCCCGAAAGTTGCAGCACTTTGGTGTCGGCATGCCGAAGTTGGTCGATCACCGCCTGCCCCAATTCGGTCTGCGTGCCCTCGTGTGCTTCGTCGACAATGAGCAAATCCCAGTCGGTGGCGAAGATATCGGCATTTTTGTCGTGCTGCCCTCCCACTGTTTCCGCACCGCGCAGGTCTTGCATGGAGGCAAAACACACAATGTGCGCACCTTCGTCGGCTTGCAGCAGCAGTTGGTCGAGGCGCTCCCCCTTTTGCGCCGAACCGTAGTTGTACTTTCCCTGCAATTCGCCCTTTTTCGCTGTGCCCGCGCCCTTACTGCCGTCGGCAACGGGCTGCGCCGCGCGCAGATCATAGAATATTTTTTCAAAGTCCTCATACCATCCGGCATTGACCACGGGGCGATGCGTGACAATGAGGGTGCGTCGGGCGCCCATCTCGCGCACCACCTGCAGCGCCGAGAGAGTTTTGCCGAAACGCATCTTGCAGTTCCAAAGCATTTTGCGCTGTCCCTTGCCTTTGTTCTTGGTGAAATGCTTCACCGCCTTGTCGATGGCTTCGCGCTGTTCGGGGCGAAAGACGATGGGGGCGGGCTCGTTTTGCATCTTCTCCTCGGGAAAGAGACTGCTGCGCCCCTCCTTGGCGGCGGAAATGGCATTTTTCACGGTGGCCAAATCCGTCTCGAACCATTCTTTGCCGAGCCCTTCGTTCGAGAAATCGGGGCGCCGAATGCCCGAGCGGAGCAAAACGCTGTGCACCTGCTTGTCGTCGAACGATTGCAGGACACCCTTGTGGATAAAAGCGGAGCACTCGGTGTAGAGCAACTCATATTTTATGGCCGCCGTTTTCGTGTACTGGTCAATTCGCTCGCGTGCCGCTGCGATGAGCAGGGGATCGTTGGGTGCGGGCAGCTGTTTGCAGTCTTCGGTCAGCTTGGTCATGCCGATTTTCAGGCAGCCTTTGTGCAAAGGGTAGTCTGTGGAGAAGACATAAATGACCTGCGGCAGCATGGAACTGGAGTAGGTAGGCATAGGCTTGGAATGGATTTAGGTAAAAAGGGGGGCGTGAGGGGGATCGGTGTCGCGTTTGAGGGGAAAGGAGTTTCCTTTAGACGCAATTATCGGTAACCCGCCCTATCAAGTGCTCGATGGGGGAGGAGCTTCAGAGGATGCGGCTGCACCAATCTACCACAAATTCGTAAAAAGCGCCTTCGAACTTGGAGAAACTGTGAGTATGATTATTCCTTCTAAGTGGATGGTAGGAGGAAGAAGTGAACTACGCTCATTTCTTGAAGAAATGAAGGACAACACCGGGTTAGCATACATAAAAGATTACCGTGATGATCGTTCAATATTCCCCTCTGCACACAATGATAGTGGAATATGTTATTTTAGATGGCATAAGAACAAAACGATTCCAGGCATAGATTATACCTATGTTTCGTTGGAGGGTGAAGAAGTACAAGCCAAAGTGAATCTGAGAAACGACTTTTGCGACTTTGTACTTCGTGATGTAAGAGTAATACCTATATTAAACAAGGTGCATAGTCACAAGTCTGAAAGGTTTTCTTCTATCGTATCGAAGACACGTCCCTTTGGATTGAGAAAGGACTTGTTTAATTCTCCCGAGAAGTACCCCAAACTTCATTTATCTTCTGCACCTTTTGATGGAGCAATTAAAGTCTTTGGAGTCAAAGGGCGAAAGGGCGGAGCAAAACGAGTTTCGGGATATATCACTTCCCATAGCATTACAGACAAATACAAAGCTATCGAACAATATAAATTGTTCTTTACGACAACTTATTCCTCTGATGCAATGATTCCACCCGCGCATATACAAGCTATGCCTGGGGAAATTTGTACCGAAACTTTCTTGCTTATAGGACCCTTTGCGAGTGAAGATGAAATGAAGTGTTGTTCATCTTATATGGAAACCACCTTTTTCCGCTTCATATTATCCCTTGGTCACGGTACAATGCAGGTCAACAAGAATGTTTTTTCTTTGCTACCGATGCAGGAATTCTCCGAAAAATCGGACATAAAATGGGCGCTTTCAACCAACGAAATCGACCGCCAACTCTATCGAAAATACGGACTTACGCCACAAGAAATAGCCTTCATCGAGGAAAAAGTAAAACCGATGCAATGAACAACGGCGCACCACTCGTTTGTGGTGCGCCGTTGTTTTATGATTGATTCCCGTCTAACGTGCGAGCGATGAGCCTTTGCATCGAGGAATCAATGCCGAAGAGGTCATAAAGTTGGGCATTCACGTCGCCTGCATAGTCGATAACGCCGTTGTCGTCCGAATAGTCGAGCAGATCGGGCACCATTTTGGCGAGCGAACTCAGACTTTCGTCTGTGAGCAAGAAAGTGTAGCGAATAAAATCGGTTTGGCAGTAAGCAAAGAAGTTACGCGCTTCGCGTTCGGTGGCGAAAGTTTTGAGCGCCACGCGCGATCGCCCGAAAGCACTGCGGTCGTCGAGCACCTCGAGTTGGTTGCTTCTGTTATGCCCTCCCGGGTGCGCGCTCGACACCACCACCTTCCAGCTATGGATGTACTCATTTCCGGTGCTAATCACATCTTCATTTGCGATAAACCAACGTGCACGGCCAGCGGAGCCAGACTTGTCATTCGTGAGGAGTTTGATTTCATCGACAGCAAGGATATCGCCCTCTTTATAGGGGCGCACTTTATCGGGGTTACGCTCTACAAAATCACTTTCAATGGAGAAAAGTTTTTGAGAAAGTACAGCATCATGGAAAAAGGCAAAGCGCTTTGCTGTTATACGCCGTATGTTCTCGCCGATGGGTGCGGCTTCGGGATCGAGCACAAACATATTTTCGCCCGGTGCTTGGGCACGTACGCTTCGGGTTACGCCATTTTGGGTGTAAAGGTAGTCGAAGCTCGTGTCCTGTTTCTCACGATCTTTGAAAACAATGGACAGCCCGTCGGTAATATCCACTTCACGGAACACTTCATTGGACTGGGGATAGAAATGCAAGCGCGCCAAATGCGGGTCGTTGATTTGTTTCAATCCAAAATCCACCATTCCTTTCCCCGAACGGTGGATCCAACGCACAGCGGGGTAGATTAAAGAGGAGTAGCGCGGCTGTAATTGATCAGACAATTCTTGGAAATACTGAAAAACGCTACTACTTCGTTTCTGCCCATTGGCCGTTTCCTTTTGCGCCACCACCACTTGATACGGCGGGTTACCGATAATTGCGTGGGAACCGAAGCATTTGGGCGGAAAGCCGTAACTTGGTTTCGAAAATCCCCTCAAATCCCTACACTTATGCGCAAGAACATCGATCCCCATGCCAGTCTGCCGGCATTTGAGCAAAGCCTCATCGACGACAACCTCGCCCCCAACACCGTTCGCGCCTATGTCAAAGCGGTACGCGACTTCTTGGCGCGCTTCCCGGCGCTCAACAAGGAGAATCTGCTCCGGCATCGCAGCGCCCTCATGGAGCGCTATTCGCCCAAGACCGTGAATCAGCGGGTGATGGCCATCAATCGTTGGCTCCTCGCGCTGCGGCGGCCACAATGGCGGCTCAAAGGCGTGCGCCTCGGGCGGCGTTCGTTCGTCGAAAACGTCATCAGCCAAGCCGACTATCTCTATCTCTCGCGGCGACTGCGAGAGTTGGGCGAACTGCGTTGGCACTTCGTGGTGCGCTTTCTCGCCGCCACCGGTGCGCGGGTGAGCGAGTTGGTGCAACTTCGCATCGAGCATGTGCGCCGCGGCTTCGTCGATCTCTATACCAAAGGCAACAAACAGCGGCGCATCTACATCCCCCTCACGCTGCGCAACGAGGCGCTGGCGTGGATCGCGCAACGCGGCGCAGACATCATTGGGCCGCTCTTTGTCAACTACCGCGGCCGCTGCATCACCCCTCGGGGCATCGGCGCCATGCTCCGTGTTTGGGCGCAAAGGCTGCACCTCGATCCCGCCCTGGTGCATCCCCACGCCTTCCGCCACCGCTTTGCCAAAAACTTCTTGGCCGTTCACACCGATTTGAGTCTGCTGGCCGATCTTTTGGGTCACGAGAGCATCGAGACCACGCGCATCTATCTCCGCCAGTCGAGCGGCGAACAACGCGCACTGGTGGATCGCGTGGTGACGTGGTGAGGCGCATCGACGGGGAGGGCGGCCGGCGGGTCAGCGCACGGCGACCTCGGTGCCACTCCCGCCTCCGCAACGCCGGCCTCGTGCTCGCATTCGCCGAGGCCGCGGCTTTTTTCGATGCGTCGCACTCGACTATTCGGCAAGATTGCGTATATTTGCGCAGGCGCGCACGGCGCAGGCGGGAAAACCATCGCGTTTTTGCGCCGAAACGGGGAAGCTCCGCTCAATAACAGGGGCCTTTCGGCTCGCTCCCCCGCCTTTCGCCCCTCGCAGTCGCCCCGTCGCCCCACCCTCCCACAGTCCACCGCCTATGAACTCCCTCTTAGCCCGGTTGCGCCGCTACTTCGTTCGTCGTCAAGACGACCGTCGCAACGAACGCGCCGAAGACTTCCTCAAAGCCCTGCTCGAAGCCGGCGGCACCCTGCCGCGCTCGGCATGGGACGGGCTGTTTGCCCAGCTTGCCCTCGAGTCCGACACGGCCGCCCAGACGTTGGGTCGGCTCGCCCTCGAGGGGCGTGTCGACATCACGGCCGAAGGCGTCGCCCTCACCCCCGCGGGTCGTCGCGACGCCCTGGCGCTGATGCGCGCCCACCGCATCTATGAGCAGTATCTGGCCGAACACTCGGGCTATGCGCCCGCCGAGTGGCACGAACGCGCCCACCACATGGAGCACCGCCTCGATGCGCGCGAACGCGAACGCATGGCCTCGCTCCTGGGCAACCCCCTTTTCGACCCCCACGGCGACCCCATTCCCACCGCCGGGCTCACCCTGCCCGCCCTGCCCGCCGGTGCGCGCGACACGGCGGCCGAGGGCCTGCCCGAAGCGGGGACGTTACTACGCGTGGTGCACATCGAAGACGACGACGCGCGGCGCTTTGCGCGCATTGCCGCCACGGGTTTGGCCAAAGACGCCGTGTTGCGCGTGGCTGCGAGCGCAGAGGGCAGCTTTGCCTTCGACTATGAGGGCGAACACTTCGCGCTGCCCGCCGCCGACCTCGCCGCCATCGACCTCCGCCCCCTCACGCCGGCCGAAGCCGCCGAGGTGCCCACCGACGCCTTCCGCATGAGTCGGCTCGCCGAGGGGCAAACCGCCGTGGTGGCAGGCCTTTCGCCCTCGTGCCGCGGTGCCTTGCGCCGCCGACTGATGGATCTCGGTTTCGTACGCGGCTCGCGCGTGTCGGTCGGCATGCGCAGTCCGCTGGGCAACCCCGTGGCCTATGTGGTGCGCGGCACTGCCATCGCGTTGCGCCGCGAACAAGCGCGCCAAATCATCGTCACTCCGTTATGAAATCCCCCTCTTCTTCCTCCTCCGCTCCACTTCCGCACGCTGCCTGCGCCGCGTGTCCCACCGCTTCGCTCCACTCCCTGCGCCGTCACGGCGAGACGGGGGGCGAAACGCGCTATGTCGTGGCCCTGGCCGGCAATCCGAACACGGGCAAGAGCACCGTTTTCAACCGCCTCACGGGGCTCAAACAGCACACCGGCAACTGGCCGGGCAAGACCGTGGGCAAGGCCGAAGGCTTCTTCGACTTCGGCGGCGAGAGCTATCGCATCGTCGACCTGCCGGGCACCTACTCGTTGGCCTCCACCTCGGAGGACGAGGAGATCGCCCGCGACTTCATTCTCTTCGGTCAGCCCGATGTGACAGTGATGGTGGCCGACGCCACGCGCCTGGAGCGCAACATAAACATGGTTTTGCAGGTGCTGCAAATCACCGATCGGGCGGTGCTGTGCGTCAACCTCATCGATGAGGCTGAGCGCAACCACATCTCCATCGATCTCCGGGCGCTCTCTCGGCGTCTGGGCATCCCGGTGGTGGGCGCCTCGGCGCGTTCGGGTCGGGGCATCGGTGAACTGCTCGAAGCGGTGCGCGCTGTGGCCTCGGGCACCTTCGTTTGTCGGCCCCCTCGCGGCTTCGATCTGCCGGCCGATACGGCCGCCGAGGTCAATCGCCTCACCGCAGCGGTGCGTGAAGCCCACCCCGAACTGTCCAACGCCGAGTGGATCGCCACGCGCCTGCTGGAACGCGACGAAGGCGTGCGGCGCGCCTACGCCACCCCCGAGCTCAACGCCCTGGCCGACGAGATACACCTGGCCATCGGCCACAACTTCCACGACCGCTGGATGGAGCAGATCTATGCTCGCGCGGGCGAAATCTGTGCCGCGGCCGTTCGGCGTCCCGGCGGCGAGGGGCTCTTGCCGCTCGACGTGAAGCTCGACCGCATCCTCACGCATCGCTTCTGGGGCTTCCCCATCATGCTCGTGTTGCTCTCGCTGGTGTTCTGGTTCACCATTATCGGCGCGAACTATCCCTCGGCCTGGCTCGACTCGCTGCTGGTGGGTTGGGGCCACCCTGCGCTGCGCTCTGCGTTCGAGGCCATGCATTCGCCCGAATGGCTCACCGGTCTGCTCGTCGACGGGATGTATCTGACCACAGCTTGGGTGGTGGCGGTGATGCTACCCCCGATGGCGGTGTTCTTCCCCTTGTTCACGCTGTTAGAAGACTTCGGCTACCTGCCGCGCGTGGCTTTCAATCTCGACGAACTCTTCCGGCGTTCGGGGGCCCACGGCAAACAGGCGCTGACCATGAGCATGGGCTTCGGTTGCAACGCGGCGGGCGTGGTGGCCACGCGCATCATCGACTCCGACCGGGAGCGGCTCATCGCCATCCTAACGAATAATTTCTCACTCTGCAACGGTCGTTGGCCCACGCAGATCCTTTTGGCCACGCTCTTCGTGGCGGCGGCGTTTCCCCGCGAATACGGTCCGACGGTGGCGGCGGTGGCCGTGATCGGCGTGCTGGTTTTGGGCATTGTGCTCATGTTCGCCTCGTCGTGGGCGCTGTCTCGCACCGTGTTGCGGGGCCAAGTGTCGACGTTCCACCTCGAATTGCCGCCCTATCGTCCGCCGCAGTTTTGGCAAACGCTCTACACCTCACTCATCGACCGCACCATCATCGTGTTGTGGCGCGCGTTGACGTTTGCCGCCCCCGCCGGTGCGCTGATTTGGCTCACCTGCAACATCGAGGTGGGCGGCGCTTCGATCGCGGCGCACCTCATCGGTTGGCTCGACGCGCCGGCGTGGTACATGGGCCTCAACGGCATCATTCTGCTGGCCTATGTGCTGGCCATTCCGGCCAACGAAATCGTGATGCCCACCATCGTGATGCTCACCCTCATGGTGTTGGGGCAGGCCGACGCGGCGAGTGCGGGCGTGCTCACGGAGGGCAGCGCCGAACAGACGCGGCAGATTCTGCTGGCGGGCGGTTGGAATCTGCTCACGGCGGTGAACCTCATGCTCTTTTGTCTGCTACACCACCCGTGTTCCACGACGCTCTACTCTATATATAAGGAGACGCGCTCCTGGCGCTGGACGGCGCTCTCGGCGTTGCTCCCGCTTTCGCTCGGCGTGTTGGTCACGGTGCTCGTCGCCACCGTGTGGCGCTGGGTGCAATGAGCGCAGTGTCTGTTTGCCCGCGCGCGGTGTCGGCGTGAGGTGGGCCGCCGCGTGTGCCCCGCCCGCTGCTGTCGTCGGATGCTTTCCGTCGGTAGGCAGCGGGCGGGGTTTTCGATGGGTGCGCACTGCGATTTCGGCGCCTCGGGCCGTGGCGGGGTTGCCTTTTCGCCCCGTGCGGCACAGCCCTGCGCGCGTTCGCTTCGAGCGCCCGCGCACCCCCCACGACAAGGCGCGACGAACGCCCCGCGCTTTGCACAGAACAATTGGCAAATGCCGCGCATTCACACAATAAAGTCTAACACGCGAGAAAAAATTGGGGGGAAATCGTGCACAATCGGCCCGCGGCGCTTATATTTGCCGTGCAATCAACTTCTCGTGTCCCCTGCGGACACACAACTACCTCAATCCGCGTCGCTCCGGCTGCGTCCGTCTGAACCACTGTCGCCCTCATTCGAACACAGACTTTCGTGCAGTCACTCAACGGTCACGCGCTGTTCCGGCTCGCCCACGCCTCGCGATCGGGACGCCCCCACCCGGACACGCAAAAAAACCTACAAACGGCGTATGAAAAAACAATATCTCTCCGCATTCGCCCTTGCGCTCTTCGCCTCCACGGCCTTCGCGCAGACCAACCCCGTTCGCACTGTCGATCAGGTGGCAGTACCCACTGAAAACACCACGGGCAAAGACGTGTACATCGTCTTGGGCAACAACCTCGCCGCGCGCATCAACACCGACGGCGGACAAATCACCGGCCGGGCCGCAGGTTCGCCCGTGCGCATCGTGACCGTCAACGCCACCGACCACGTTTACAAGATCTACGACGTGAAGAGCGGCAAGTGGTTCGCCAACAAAGGCGGTGCCACGGCCCCGAAAGCCGACGACCAAGTGACCCTTTCGGACACCCCCTCCGAATGGTACATCTATAATAACAACAACGGCAGCGACGCCACGCTGCTCGACATCGCGCCCAAGGTGGGCAGCGCCGCCATCACGGACGGCACCATCGCTTCGTGGAACTTCTACCAGGGTTATGCCCCGGGCAAGCACGTGGGCTACTGGGATGCCAACGACGGCAACTCCGCTTGGCGCCTGTATGACCCCAAGGCCTTGGTGAAATCGAGCGTCGCAGCGCTCGCCGCTGTGGATTCTTCGGCTGCCACCGCCGCCAACAACGCCATCGACGCCGCGAGCGACGAAGCAGGCTACGCCGCTGCGCTCAAAGCTTTCCGCCAGGCCCTCGACGACCACCAAGTGCGCTTCGCCAACACGGGTCGCGGCGCGAAAAACTACCTCACGCTCTCGACAGATTTCAAGGCCGGCGCCACCGAAACCAAGAATGCAGAAGACGTGTTCGTGCTGAAATATCATGCTGACAACGACAATTTCTCGTTGCAACACGCCGTGACGGGCCGCAACTTGGGCAATGTGCCCAATTGGAACCAAGCCATTCCCTCCACCACGAGCGATGCCACGCGCTACGACCTGCAGTCGAACGACAAGAACAACACGATCTCGCTGCGCAACGTGAGCAACAACGCCGATAAGAACTATCTGCACCTGGCCAGCGACAAGGTAAATGTGGTTCGTTGGGAAGCCGGCAGCGGAGACGCCGACAATGCCTCGACTTGGACGATCGAAAATGCCGACGACATCGACGACAGTGCACTGCTCTCCGCAGCCCAACGTCGTTTTGCTCTCCTCCCCACTCCCAACGACCTGGGTGAGCAACTCGGAGAGCGCACGTTTACTGACGAAGTCAACGAGCTCGTAGATAAACTCAATGATAACGAGGCCCTCACGCTCGAGGAATATCAGCAACTCCTCTCTGCCCACGCCGACAACCGGTTCTATGAACTGAATATGCCCAAGAAAGGCATGTTCCTCAAGATCAAATCGAACGACGGCAAGCGCTATGTCACGGCAAACGGCGCCACCGACGGCGCTGCTTGGCAGCTGAAAACCACGACCGACAGCACCGACGAAGGCACGATCTTCGGCTACGACGGCTCGCACCTCGTGTCGCTTTCCACCGGCCGCGCCGTGTACTTGAGCGGAGGCAGCCAAGCCAAGCTCGCCGACTACAGAGAAACGAATTTCGGCACCGTGGAATTTGGCACCACGCCCGACAACAAATATGCGGTCTACGTCAAACAAGGCGGACAAACGGCCACGATGTACCTCTATCAGGAGGCTTCGAAACCGGGTGTCGACGGTTTGGGCGGTAAGAACACGGGCGATGTGCTCACGCACCTGCAGCTCGAAGAAGTGGAATCCGTGCCCGTCCACCTCAACACGGCCGGTCTCGCCACCTTCACTCCCGCTTATGACATGGTAGTGCCCAACGACGTGGAAATCTACGTCGCTTCGCAATACGACACCGCCCACCAGCGCATCAATCTCACGCAGGTTCAGGGCAATGTGATCCCGGCCGACACGCCCGTGCTGCTCTATGGCCACGCTTCCACGACAATTCAGCTCACTTACTCCGATGAAGAGGACGGCGCCCCCGCGATCAGCGTCAATGCCTTCCAAGGCCGTTTCACTCCCTCGGCAGTTCCCGCCGGACAAGAGGGTCGCGTGCTCCAGGATGGTGAGTTCGTCAAGGTCGATCCTACCTTCGTTCGCGGCATGCGCGCCTTTGTGAGCGCCGCTCCCTCGGCCGGCACGCGCACCGCCCTGGCCTTCCCGGGTGTGACCGCCGTCGAAAGCGTGAAGACTGCCTCCGAAGCCGAAGCGCCCATCTATGATTTGAGCGGTCGCCGCGTGACGAAGCCCGTGGCCGGACAAATCTACGTGCAAAACGGCAAGAAGTTCTTGCAGCGCTAAGGCCCTTGCGCCCTGCGGCGCCCAACCCCACTCTATGAACCGTGAGACAAGTAAATGCCCGACCCCTTCGCGCATTTACTTGTTTCCGCGTTCATCGAAACCGCATTCAACAACGAGAATATATTCAACAACTAAACTCAATCATCAAGATGAAAAAGTACACAACTCCCGTACTCACGCAGTACAACATGGCCACAGAAGGCCTGATGACGCTCACAAGCCTCGAGACCGGTAGCAGCAGTCAGACCACTCCCGGACGTGCCCAAACCTTCGAGAAGCAGTTTTCGATCTGGGGCGACGACCAATCCGCCGACGAAAGCGACGACATGGACTTCAACAGCACCGGCATCTTCTAAAAGCTGCCGCACGGCGCCTCTCGAGGCGCCACGCTCGCTCCATTGCAGCCCGCTCTGTGCGGGAAGCCCCCACTGTGGGACTTCTCGTCGGAGCGGGCTTCGTCGTCTTTGCGCGGCAAGGTCGACGAGGCCACGCTGCCCCAATGCATCGCTCCCACTGCCGAGGAAACAGCCCGATCGCGAGCACGGCAACACCGCGCGGCAAGGCCAAAACAGCGTGCCGAGCACACAGAAAACGCGCAGACTTGAGCGGAAAGTAGGCTACTTCCGGCTCAAGTCTGCGCGTTTTTGCACACCGTCATCGCCTCATCGTGCACGGTGCAACGCGAAGGCGGCGTTTCAGTCCACCTCGTCGTCGTCGTCGCCCCAGGTCCACACGCCGTTGCGCAGTCGGGCAGCCGCGGTCGGGGACTTCGGGCGTGCCGCGGTCGGCATCTCGGTGGCCGTCGGGGGCTCGGCAGCGGCGGCGAGGGCATTCCGCGGGGAGTTGGGCCCTTCGGGTGCCGCGGCCGCACGTTCGCTCACACGGGCGGGGGCATTCCCCTCCGCATCGGGCCCTTCGGCGGCGAAGCAGGCCGTCGGGAGCGCACCGATCGGGCGCTCGTCGGCCAGATCGAGGACTGCGTCGTCGGCAGTGGCATCGCGCGTTTCCCAGTCGCCCGCAAAGCGCTGTCGAGCCGCCTCCTCGATGCGGAGGAACTCGGGCGTGTTGTGGTAGGCGGTGTGTTTGCGCAGCATCTCCTCGAAGGGCGCCACGGCATGGCGGTAGGCGGCGAGTTCGTTCTGCTGTTGCACGGCGTGGCAGGCCAATTGGTTGATTTCGCGCTCACGTTCGCGGCGCAGGTTGTCGCACACCACCGCAAGGAGGGGGCCCAGCACCACATCCACCAGGTCGTGACCGCGCATATAGAGGTAGGTCTTGTCGGGTGTCACGCCCAGTTGCTGCAACTCGTCGCGCAGGGGCTTGTAGGTGGCGCGTGCCTGCGGAAAACGGCGTTGTAGCGTGGCGATCTGGCGGTTCACGCGGCGGCGGAGGGCTTCGATCATGCGTTCGGGGTGGTGAAGTTGCACCTCTCGCAGCTCGACGGTGCGCGCAAAGTCGGTGAGCGAAAATTGGGTGTAGGCGCCGTAGCGATAGGCCCACACGTTCCACACCAAGAGGGGGTGGACGGTGCGGGAGAAGGCTTGGAGAAAGGCGCGGAAGTCGAAGAGTTCGCGATCGTTGAGCGTGGCCATGACACACACACGGTGCAGCACCTCGGCATGGCATTGCAAATTTTCGATGGCGTAGACCCCGGTGTGCAAAACGTGGGGCGACCGGCACACCACGGCGCTGGTGGGGGTGGCGCCCTGCATCAAAACGTCGTAGTCGGCGTCGACACAGGCGATCATGTGCGGGCCGAGTCGGTTGGCCAAGGCGATTTTCTTGCCCCGGCCCAGGGTGACGCGCGAGGGGAGGACCACTTCGAACTGCACGTGCGGGGCCGCTCGGGTGAGCACGTCGCGCCAGAAGAGGATGTCGTCGTAGCTCTCGACGTAGGCCACGGCGCGCGGTCGGGCACGCCGGCCTTCGAGGCGGGAGGCTGCGGCGATGTAGGCAGAATTGAGTTGGGCGGAGAGGCGAGACATGGCAGTAGTTGACGAAAAAGTGCGGGACACGAGGGCAACTTGCGCGGCCGGCAGTGCGACACGGGCGGGGCGGCCGCAAAAGCAGCCGGCGGCGAGCGCCTCAGCGGGTGATGTCCTCGATTTCGGTGACGTGGTCCTCCCACCCGTCGAGGATCACGGCGGGCGAGTGGGTGGTGAGAATGATTTGCGCGCGGGGGTTGAGCGCACGCACCATCGAGATGAGTCGCTTCTGCCAATCGAAATGGAGACTCACCTCGGGTTCGTCCATGAAGAAGACGGTGGGCCGACGGTCTTGCACGAGGGCAGTGAGCAGGAGAATGAGCATTTGCTTCTCGCCCGAGGAGAGCACGTAGGGCGAGAGGGGCTCATCGTACTGTAGGAAGCGGAGCTCGTTGCTCGAACGGTCGAGGTGCTTGCCGGTTTCGCTGAAGAGGTCGTCGATCAGGTCGCGAAACTGCGTCTTGGCCGCGGCGGCTTCGGCGGCTTCCTCGCGGGCGGTGTCGCTGCCCTCGGTGAGGAGCGCGATCATGCGGTTGCCCACGTTCACTTGGTAGTCGAGATAGCGGCGTTGCAAGCGGTAGAGTTGCCAGTCGAGTTCGGTGACGATGGCCCCGTCGGCGAGGGTGGCGATGCGCTCGGCGGGGAGGATGCGGCTGTCGACGGAGCGAACGAGATCATAGCGCACGAGTTCGGCATCGTCGGGGGCGAGGGTGAGGGCCACATCGTCGTGTTGTCCGCCGCGCAGGGTGCCGGAGGGCGCGAGGTGGGCGGCGCGCTGCACGAGGCGGGCGAGGATGGTGCTCTTGCCGGCGCCGTTTTTGCCGCTGAGCACGTTGACATCGGGCCGCAGCGTCCAGTCGATGGGCTTTCGCCCGTTCCAAAGACTGCTGATCTCGATGCGTCGGATGTGAGTTGCGTAGTGAAAATCCATGTGCCTGGGAGTTTTGTGACCGCGGGGGGCGGTGTGCCGACAAATATAAGCATAAAAGCGGAGCCGATCGCCACCTTCGGTCGCCAAAAGGGTGGAAAACGTCGATTTTCGCCCCTTTTTCGTCGGGTCGTTTCGCTTTGTTATGACAGCCGTCGCGACGTAAGTGCGTGACAATGGGTAACTTTGCGGCACAGAATACGAAAATACGACGGCCTTTTCGGCTTTGTGATTGACAAAGTGCAAGCGGCCGCCCCACAGACTTAACGATTTCTCCCCATGAAGAAGGTACATTATCTCCCCCTCGCCCTGCTGTTGGGCGCCGGCGTGGCATTTGCCGCCCCTCGGCGCGTGATCACGGGCACTGTGGTCTCGCAGAAAGACGGGCGTCCCCTCGAGTTGGCCACCGCTCGCCTGGTGCTGCGCGCCGACACCACGAAGTTTTTGGCCGGTGCCGTGACCGACAGCCTCGGGCGCTTCCGCATTGTCACCGACACCACGGCCGCCCTGCGGCTGCGCGTGGGCTTCGTGGGCCTGCGCTCTGCGGGGCGCGACGTGAACTTCGCCGCGGGCGGTGCCGACAGCCTCGATGTGGGCACGCTGGCCCTGGCGGGCAACGACATGGCCCTGCGCGCCGCGGTGGTGAGCACGGCCGCCGCTCGCGTCGAACAGCAGGGCGACACCACGGTGTTCAACGCTTCGGCCTTCCGCACGGCCGAAGGCTCCACGCTCGAGGCGCTCGTCAAGCAACTGCCGGGGGCCGAGGTGAGCGACGACGGCACGGTGAAGGTGAACGGCAAGACGGTGAAGGAATTTCTCATCAACGGCAAAGACTTTTTCAAGGGCGACACGAAGGTGGCCATGAAGAATCTGCCCACCCACCTCGTCTCGCGCCTGAAAACCTACGACAAGAAGAGCGACTACGCCGAGCAAACGGGCGTGGACGACGGCGAAGAGAGTTTTGTGCTCGACATCACCACCAAACGTGAGCTCAATCAGAGCCTCATCTCCAACCTCGACCTGGCGGGCGGACGCGACGACAAGGGCGACGGCCTCTACTCGGCCAAACTCATGGGCATGCGCTTCACCGACCGCTCGCGCGTGGGCCTCATCGCCTCGCACAACAACGTGGCCGACCGTGGTTTCGGCGGTCCGCGGGGCTTCTGGGGCAACAACGCCGGGCGCACCACTTCGACCATGGCGGGCACCGACTTCTCGTGGGACAACGGCCGCGGCAAATTCGAAGCCGGCCGCCTCGAACTGGGGGGCAACGCCATCTACTTCCGCAACGACAACCGCACGGAGACCATCTCGTCGGTCGAAAACTTCGTCACCGCCACGCAAAAGGGGAGCTTCGACGCAGCCCACGCCGACAGCCACCGCCTGAACCAGGACTTCCACGCCCGTCTGCGCCTGAAGTGGAACCCCGACTCGCTCACGCAACTCTCTTTCCGCCCGAACTACGACTTCAGCACGGGCCGCACGACGCAAAACTCGCGCTCGGCCTCGTTCGACACCGATCCCTTCGCGCGCTACGGGGTGAGTGCCGTCGACGACGTGCTGGCGCGCGTCCACAAAACCCGCTTTGTCGGCGACACGGTGCACGTGGCCGACGATTTCCTCAAGAACGTCAACACGCGCTACGACCTTTCGCGCACCACCACCCACAAGGTGGAAGGCGAACTCAACCTCACGCGCCTCATCGGGGGGCGCAACGGCCGCAACATCGCCTTCGAAGCGCGCGGCGGCTACACCACCACCGCAGCCGACGCCTATTCGCGTGCCGACCTCTACAAGCGCGTGCAGGCCGACGCCGCCGGACCGCGACTGGCCGCGGGCGGCACACACCAGTTCTCCGACCGCCCCTCGACGCAGTGGAACTATCGCGTGGGCCTCTCCTACGTGCAACCGCTCGTGGGCAAACTCCTGCTCGAAACCCGCTACGGTTACGAACACAAATACACAACGGGCGACCGCACCCTCTACAACCTTCTGAGCCTCGACGGCTACAACACGCTGAGCGACTTCCTGAGTGCGCACACCGGCTTGGGCACGATCTCGCAACTCTACGTGCCGGGCTCGTCGAGCACCCTCTCGTGGCTCGATCCCGCCCAACTGCTCAGCCGCCTCAACGCCGACGACGTGCAAGCGGCCGTGCGCGATGCCCAAAACTCGCAGCACGCCACCTATCGCTACGACAACCACCGCGTGAACCTCGGCCTGCGCTACAACGTGGGCGCCGTGCGCCTCTCGGCCGGCGTGCAGTTCTCGCCCGAACGCACCCGCCTGCAATACGAGCGCGCCAGCATCGGCCGCATCGACACCGTGCGCAATGTGCTCAACTTCGCCCCCAACGTGCGACTGCGCTATGCGTTCTCGAAAACCGCCAACCTCGATTTCAACTACCGCGGACGCTCCTCGCAACCCTCCATGACGCAGCTCATCGGCGTGGTCGACAATGCCAACCCCCTCCGCATCTCGGTGGGCAACCCCGGGTTGCGCCCCGTGTGGAACCACGAGATGCACCTCTTCTATAATGCCTACAACGCCGAACGCCTGCAGGGCCTCATGGCACACGCCGACTTCACCCTCTCGACGGGCAACATCTCGCAACTCACCGTCTACGACGACGTGACGGGCCGCCGTTTCACCCGCCCCGAAAACATCGATGGCAACTGGAACGCCGCGGCCGGCCTGACTTTCAACACGCCGCTCGATCGCGCCAAGGTGTTGAACCTCGCCACCTCGACCGATGCCAACTTCACCCGCTCGGTGGGCTACGTGGCCACTTCGGGCACCGCCTCCACCCTGCCCGACGCGCCTTCGCTGCGTGAGATGAACGCCCTCTTCGCCGGCGTGCATGCCGACAAGAGCCGCACCGCCGTCACCGCCCTCTCCGAGCGCCTCGATCTGTCCTACCGCCGCTCGTGGTGGGACGCCACTCTCAACGGACGCGTGGCCTACCAGCACTCCAACTCCTCGCTGCTCACCACCGGCCGGCTCGACACCTGGAGCTTCGCCTACGGGGCGGAGGCCAACTTCACCCTGCCTTGGGGCATGACTTTCTCCACCGATCTGCGCATGACCTCGCGCCGCGGTTTTTCGACCTCGGCCTTCAACACCAACGAGCTCGTGTGGAACGCCTCAGTCTCGCAGTCGCTGCTGAAAAACAAGGCCCTCACCCTGCGCCTGGAGGCTTTCGACCTCTTGGGCCGGCAGAGCGAGATCAGCCGTTCGCTCACCGCGCTGGCACGCACCGACTCGTGGACCAACATGCTCAACCAATATGTGATGCTCCACGCCATCTACCGCCTCAACATCTTCGGCGGTGCCAAAATGCCCGAGCCGCCTGAGGGCCACGGCCCCGAAGGTGGCCCCGGCGGCAAGTTCCGCCCCGTCATGCCCCCGCAGGGTGGCGGACACGGCGGCCCCGGCGGCAGAGGCCCGCGCTTCTGACCCGCGGCGCCCTTGCGCCCACTGCCACACGCACCCCGCTTGCACCGACTCACGGTGCAGGCGGGGTGTTTTGCGTGGAGGCGCTCGGGCGGGTCCGAGGAGGGCGGCGCCC
>ERZ1699231.15-NODE-15-length-107844-cov-4.288283_pt1 | contig 107844 bp, 85 predicted proteins | sample MGYA00581551_ERZ1699231 | MGnify/ENA primary metagenome ERZ1699231 (study PRJEB42319, sample SAMD00040326) | human oral metagenome | material: saliva | host: Homo sapiens | study: EMG produced TPA metagenomics assembly of PRJDB4115 data set (Metgenomic analysis of... | reverse complement strand
TGAGGCTGACAGCGGTCACTCATCATGCGAGGAGGCTAAAGAATCCAGCGATTATAGGATTCCGAGGTTGTGCTTGAGCTCGTAGGGGGTCACCTGAGCCTGGTACTGGTCCCAGTCGGCGCGCTTATTGCGCAGGAACTGCTCAAAGACCTGCTCGCCCAGAACCTCCGCCATGAACTCAGATTCCTCGGTGATATTAATGGCTTCACGCAGGGAGGCGGGCAGCGGGTTGTAGCCCATGGCGCGGCGTTCGGCGTTGGTCATGGCGGCGAGGTCTTCGGTCACGGCGGGCATGAGCGGGTACTCGTTTTCGATGCCCTTCAGGCCTGCGGCGAGAATCACCGCGTAGGCGAGGTACGGGTTCGATGCCGAGTCCAGGCCGCGGTACTCGATGCGTGCGGACTGCATCTTGTTCGGCTTGTACAGGGGCACGCGCACGAGGGCGGAGCGGTTGTTGTGGCCCCAGGAGACGTAGGAGGGTGCCTCGCCGCCGCCCCAGAGTCGCTTGTAGGAGTTGATGAACTGGTTGGTGACCGCGGTGAATTCGGGGGCGTGCTTGAGCACACCGGCGATGAAGTGGCGTGCGGTCTTGGACAGCTGGTATTCGGCACCGGCTTCGAAGAATGCGTTGGTGTCGCCTTCGAAGAGGGAGAAGTGGGTGTGCATGCCGCTGCCGGCGTACTTGGTGAAGGGCTTGGGCATGAAGGTTGCGTACATGCCCAGCGAGTAGGCGACTTCCTTGATGACGGTGCGGAAGGTCATGACGTTGTCGGCGGTCTGCAGGGCGTCGGCGTGGCGCAGGTCGATTTCGTTCTGGCCGGGGCCGGTTTCGTGGTGGCTGAATTCGACGGAGATGCCGACTTCTTCGAGCATGGTCACTGCCTTGCGGCGGAAGTCCTGCACGATGCCGCCGGGGGTGTGGTCGAAGTAGGATTCGTAGTCCACGGGCACGGGGAATCCGTCAGCGCCGAGCTTGGAGGATTCGAGCAGGTAGAACTCAATTTCGGGCGAGGTGTAGCAGGTGAAGCCCATCTCCGCAGCCTTGTTGAGCACGCGCTTGAGCACACCGCGGGTGTCGGAGGCGCTGATCTCGCCGTCGGGGGTGAGCACGTCACAGAACATGCGGGAGGTGTAGTCTTCCTCGCCGCGCCAGGGCAGAATCTGGAAGGTGGAGGGGTCCGGCTGCAGCAGCATGTCGGATTCGTAGATGCGGGAGAAACCCTCAATCGAGGAGCCGTCAAAGCCCAAGCCCTCATCGAAGGCGCTTTCTACTTCAGCCGGTGCGAGCGCAACGGATTTGAGGGTGCCGACCACGTCGGTGAACCAGAGGCGGATGAAGCGGATGTCGCGCTCTTCGATGGTGCGCAGTACGAATTCCTGTTGGCGGTCCATGAGTTGCCCTCTCGGTGCGGGCGCGCATCCGCGTGGTACCCGTCTGTGGGTGGCGGAGGCGCGCTAAATTTGCTGCCGAGGCGCGGAAGACCCTGTTGCGAAAGGCCCTGCTGTGGAAGACCCTGCATGTCCCATGGGTTCTAGAAGATTCCAGAGGATTCCAGGGGATTCCAGGGGGGTTGCGGCGGGCGGCGTGCCAGCGGTGCTGGCGCCTCCTTGCCCCGGCGTGTGTCCTGTTGTTATCTAGCCTATCGGGTTCTGCTGTGTGGCGGGCGGGTGGGAGGTTTCGTTTGTGTAAATTCTCGCTTGTGTGCTCTCGATTGTGCGCCGCGGTAGCTCAGATTCTGGGCAGTACCGGGGGAGGGAGGGTGACCGCTCCCCCGTTTTCGCTAGGGTCGGGTGGCTACTCCCTACCTGCGCATCCCTATCTGTGCTCAGATAGTCGGCAAATGACGGTTCGCGGGGCGTGTTCGAGGTCGCCTTGCGATAATGGGGGTATGCTACACTCCATTCTTCTTCCCTCGACTGTGCAGTTTCCGTTGGCGCAGTTTCCAATGGCGCAGCTTCCGCTGGCGTCCAGCATTGTTGCCGCTGATCCTACCGGTTTAGAGTGGCTGCTGCTTATTGCGGCACCGGTTGTTTTCTGTATTGTCTATCTGGCGTGCATTATGGCGATTGCGGCGTTTGGTCCGCTGGTCATGAAGAACAACAAGTCGGGCGGCGCGACCTACCTGCTGGACCGCCCCTCCCGCGTGGCGTTTAGGACTCGCACCGTGGCGCTCTTTGCTGTGGTGGGCGCGTTTGTGGAGCTTCTTTGGCTCGGTTATACGGGTCGCGTAGGGTCGATTGCGGTCATTCCGATTCTGCTCTTCACCTGGTCGTGGAAGTTCGCGTTCTTCTTCCTGCCGCTGCAGCTGATTCGTGCCTGGTATGTGCACGCAACGCGCGGCAAGTATGATTCTCTCTCCGCTGAGGGTGCTCAGCGCCGTGAGAAGCTGAACCGTAAGAGCGCCTACGAGGTGTCGAAGATGATGCAGCGTGAGCCGCAGCAGTTCGCGATGAGCAAGGAGCTGCATACGCTGGCGCGCGGTCAGAAGATTGCGGGTGTGCGTCCGTTCCAGAACCTAGACGAGGCGGGCAAGAAGCGCCGCACGAACTACACGGTGGAGCTAGCTGTGGCGCTCATGCAGGCGCGTGCAATGAACCCCGGCAAGCTTCCGTCGGAGGCGTTCGGTGAGAGCATCCTGGGTATGGGCGCTGGCATGACCTCTGACCGGGCGGTGAATCAGACCTGGTTGACGCTGTGCACGGAGCGTGTCAACGCGCCGGATGCGCCGAATTACCCGGATTCGCTGTACCCGGTGGCGGCTCGTTTTTCGCTGTTTACCACGATGTCGCTGTTGCAGCCGGTGATGGGCCGCCCCTATTCGCCGTTTACTGCACCGGATGCGCGCCGTTTCGTGCCGCGTGATTTCTCGGCGGATACTGTGCTGTTGAAGACTGAAGAGCTGGGCAAGAAGGCTCTGACGCAGAGCGCTATTTTCCGTCAGATTCATGAGCGTCTTTTGCCGTTGCATCGGCAGCAGCCTCAGCTGGTGGATGGCCGCGCCCTGGCGTATTGCGGTGCTCTGCAGGCGACTGTGGCGAAGGCTGAGGCGCAGAGCCAGCGTCTGACCAGCCAGATTCTGGCGGCGGCGGCTTCTGAGCGTGGCATCCTGTCTTTTGGCGTGTTCTCGCAGGTGTCTGAGGATTATCAGTGCGTTCAGCGTCTGCTGAATCTGATGGTGAAGGCGACCGCCGACATTGAGCGTTTCATCAATGCGGTGGAGGCCCTGGTGCAGATGCATTCTGGTCCGGTTCAGCCTTCCGGCATTGCGTACGAGAAGGTGCAGATGGAGTACATCGCTGCTCTTCTGGACGTTATTGTCTTCTCTTCGCACGCCCCGCTTGCCGGCTCTATTCAGGCGTCTTACGCCCTGCTGAAGGCAGACTATGAGGCGTTTACGTTCAACACCACCGATGAGTTGAGCCGCAGCTACTGGTTGCAGTACGCGAAGAACGCGGTGAGCGCCTGCGATACCGGCCTGTCCCAGGGCTATGAGGGTTTCTTCGGCTCTGACGAGGCAGCCTTGAAGGCGTGGGAGTCCTACGCGGAGGACGTCGTGAAGGAAGTCTGCACCTATTCGATCATGCAGCTGTACTGGGATGCACTGGTGCAGCAGGCGCTCATTCAGCGCGATTTGCCGCGTGAGTTTAGTGATGCTTCCTCCGCTGTTCCGGAGCTGATGAATAAGAACGCCGCTGCGTCGTTCCCGACCTACTACATTAACCTCATCTGGAACTAGGGTCGGGTGAGCGATACGCCAGGTTGGTACCGTGCAGGGTTAGAATAGTCAGCATGACTACTGAGCGTTCTTCCGAGATCTCTTCGCCCTACGCGGCACAGCCTGCCGCCACCTCCGCGGCTGCTCCCGCTTCTGCTAACGCATCGAAGGCTTTTGACCTGGACACCGTCAAGAAGGTGCGTACCGTTCACCTGGCGCAGGCTAAGGCGACCGGGCAGAAGTTCTCCATGCTGACCTGCTACGACGCCCTGACCGCGCAGATTTTTGATCGCGCGGGCATCGACATGCTGCTGGTGGGCGATTCCGCGGCGAATGTGGTGCTCGGTTACGAATCGACCCTGACCATTACCCTGGATGAGATGATTCCGCTGGTTGCGGCGGTTTCTCGCGGTGCTTCCCGCGCCATGGTGGTTGCCGACCTGCCGTTTGGTTCGTATGAGCAGTCCCCGCAGCAGGCGGTGGCGAGCGCTGTTCGCCTGATGAAGGAGGGCGGCGCGCACGCGGTCAAGATTGAGGCGGACGCTTCGATGACCGAGTGGGTTCGTGCCCTGGTGCGTACCGGTATTCCGGTGGTGGCGCATGTTGGTTTCACCCCGCAGTCAGAGCATGCCCTGGGTGGTTTCCGTGTGCAGGGCCGCGGCGATGCCGCTGAGCGTGTTCGTGAGGATGCGGTGGCGCTAGCTGAGGCTGGCGCGTTCTGCGTGCTCATGGAGATGGTGACCGCCCAGACCGCGCAGCTGGTGGATGAGGCTGTGGGCGCTGTGCCGACCATCGGTATTGGTGCATCGAATGTAACGACCGGTCAGGTGCTGGTGTGGCAGGACATGATGGGTGTTCGTTCCGGTCGCGTGCCGCGTTTTGTGAAGCAGTTTGCGCAGGTTGGCCAGGTCATGGAGGACGCTGCGCGTGCTTATCGTGAGCAGGTTCGTTCGGGTGAGTTCCCGGCGGCTGAGCACACTTTTGAGTAGGCTTTAGCCTGAGAAAAGGCTTATGAAGAAAGCTTGAGAAGAAAGACCCCCGTATCCGGTGTTTGAACTGCCTCCCGTTTCTTGGACAACGAAATTGAAGTCCAAGAAACAGGAGGCTTTTCATGTCTATCAATCTGGGAATGAGACATGATCGTCTGCTCCGGGAGCAGGCAGCGCAAATGTTTAAGAAGGGACATGGCTATCGTCTGACCGCCAGGAAGCTTGGTGTGTCCGCCGCGACTGTGAGAGAGTGGCAGAAAATGTACCGCGTCATCGGGAGGAGCGGGCTTCTTGCCATGGGAATAAAGCAGGCCAGATACGACTATGAGACCAAGGTCGCCGCAGCGAAGGCTGTGGTTGATGGTGGGATGAGTAAGCCTGAAGCAATGATGCGCTTCGGTATTGCAAGCGCAACACCGTTAAAGCAGTGGTGCAGGCTGTACCGCCAGGGCGGCGCGCAGGCACTTAAGCCTAAGCCCAAGGGCAGGCCGAAGGGGTCAGTGCGGGCGGTGCCACCAACGCGTGAGGAGGAACTCGCCGAGCGTGTGCGCAAGCTTGAGGCACAGGTGGCGTACCTAAAAAAATCGATTGCCCTGAAGGCGCAGAAGCGCTCCCAAACCGGGACAAAGCCCTAGTGGTCGCTGAGCTTTCAGGGCATGGACACGCGGTGCGTGATCTGCTCGAAGCTGCTGGCCTTGCCATGTCGAGCTACTACTACGCGCTGGCTCACCCCCAACAGCCAACCAGAGTGCAGCTACGTCCCAAGGTCGCCCAGATCTTTTCACGAACCCCCAACGGGTGCGGTCACAGGCAGGTAGCTATGTGTCTGCGTGCTGAGGAAGGGGTGCGCATCGCCGATAAGACGGTCTTGAAGATGATGCGCCAGATGGGGCTGCGTTGCGGTATACGCCGCCAGAGGCCCTACCACAGGTACAACTCCTACAAGGGGGATGTGGGGCAAAGTTTCAAGAACATTATCGGTCGTGACTTCAAGGCTGATGGTCCTTGGCAGAAGTTGGGTACCGATGTCACCGAGTTTAAGCTTTCCTTTGGTAAGGCCTACCTCGCGCCGGTTTACGACTTTGCCAGTAAAGAGATTGTCGCTCACTCCATCTCGATGTGCCCTAATCTTGCCCAGCAGCAAGAGATGCTTCAGATGCTCATGGAGGCTAAACCTGAAGGGGCCGAGCCGATTTTGTATTCGGATATGGGGTGGCAGTATCAGCACGAGTTCTACGTCAGAACGCTTGCTGATAATGGTTTTGTTCAGAGCATGTCACGCAAGGGTAACTGCATTGATAATGGTGCCACTGAGCAGGTCTTTGGACATCTTAAGGACGAGTTTTTTCGTGGCCAAGACTGGCAGACCTTTGAGAGTTTCAAGGTTGACCTTGACGCCTATATTACGCACTGGAACACGGTAAGGCGTCAGGTGAAGCTTAGGGGCCTGACCCCGGTGGAATATCGGGATCAGGCCCTGCAGGAGGCCGCATAGCGGCTAGTATTTAATGCGTCCAAGTTTCGGGGCGCAGTTCATGACGACTCGGGGGCTTTACGTTTAGCCTTATTTTCCGCGCTGAAGGCGGTTATCGTCCTCGTTCCTACAGGGGCTGGGTGGGTGGGTACGCTATACCCTTCCTCCGCTCCTGCAGGGGAACCCACCGCACCCGGACGCTCCGCTTCTCCTTGCTTCGCTGCGGAGAGCGCCCGGGTGGGCACCCTGATGTCGCTTCCGGAGGGTATAGCTACCCTCGGCTCTGGTGAGGTGCGCGCGGAGGGGCGGTGTCGTCCGTAGTGACATCAGGGTGCCCGAAGCGAAGCGAGGGCGGGTTCCCTGTAGGAACGAGGAAGAGCACCGCCCCTCACAGATTCCGCCACCTCATCGTTCCTAGGCCCCAAACGTGTAATCAGACGGTGCTAGTCCTCGTGCGCAACCTTCACGGTCACGCCGTTGAACGTCACGGTATCTCCGGGGTGCAGCTGCTTGCCGCGTGCTTCTTCAATATCGCCGTTGACCTTGACCAGGCCGTGCTGAATGACCTCGCGTGCCTGCGCACCGTCCTCTACGAGGTTGGCGAGCTTGAGGAACTGGCCGAGGCGGATCATGTCGTCGCGAATAAAAATTTCTTCCATGCTTCCTAGTTTATCCCGCCGGGTGCATCCTGGTGTTCGGCAAAAATGGGGGAGTGGTGGGCCGAGTAGGCATACCCAGGGGCGGGTTGGTGATGGTACCCTAGTGTCTTGCATCAAAAAGTGTGCATATTGCGCCGATGAGCGCGAATGCGGGCGCCCCGTTCTGGGCGGCGTCCCTTATGAACCCGAACTCACGCACGTCACAGCCGGTGGCGGGGCAGAAGGAGTAACTATGGCTGAAAAGTCCACCCTCGATAACGTTATTGCGCTTGCGAAGCGCCGCGGCTTTGTTTTCCAGGCCGGTGAAATTTACGGCGGTTCCCGCTCCGCATGGGACTACGGCCCCCTCGGGGCGGAGCTGAAGGAAAACATCCGTCAGCAGTGGTGGCAGCGTTTCGTCCGCTCTCGTGCGGACATGGTTGGCCTGGACTCCTCTGTTATTCTGCCTCGTGCGGTGTGGGAGGCATCCGGCCACGTGGCGACCTTCACCGACCCGCTGGTTGAGTGCCTGTCGTGCCACAAGCGTCTGCGTCAGGATCACCTGCTGGAGAACTTTGAGGCGAAGAAGGGCCGCGCGGCTGAGGGCATGGAAGAGATTGCCTGCCCGAACTGTGGCACCCGTGGCGAGTGGACCGAGCCGCAGAACTTCTCCGGCCTGATGAAGACCTACCTGGGCCCGGTCGATAACGAGGAGGGTCTGCACTTCCTGCGCCCGGAGACCGCTCAGGGCATTTTCGTGAACTTCAACAACGTGGTGACTGCATCCCGTAAGCGCCCGCCGTTCGGTATTGGCCAGATCGGTAAGTCGTTCCGTAACGAGATCACCCCCGGTAACTTCATCTTCCGTACCCGCGAGTTCGAGCAGATGGAAATCGAGTACTTCGTGCACCCGGACGACGCTGACAAGTACTTCAACGAGTGGGTTGAGGACTGCTGGAACTGGTTCGTTGACCTGGGCATCAACCCGGACAACATGCGCCGCTTCGACGTTCCCAAGGAAGAGCGTGCACACTACTCGGCTGGCACCATTGACGTTGAGTACCGCTTCGGCTTCCAGGGCTCCGAGTGGGGCGAGCTGATGGGTGTTGCGAACCGTACCGACTACGACCTGGGCGTTCACAACAAGCACTCCAACGCGAAGCTTGAGTACTTCGACCAGGCTACCGGCGAGCGTTACGTGCCGTACGTGATTGAGCCGTCCTTCGGTCTGACCCGCTCCATGATGGCGTTCCTCGTTGACGCATACGTTGAGGACGAGGCACCCAACACCAAGGGTGGCGTGGACAAGCGCGTCGTGCTGAAGCTTGACCCGCGCCTGGCACCGGTCAAGGCTGCTGTTCTGCCGCTGTCCAAGAAGGCTGAACTGTCTGAGCCGGCAACCAAGCTGGCGAACGAGCTGCGCGGCCTGTGGAACGTGGACTACGACGAGGCGGGCGCTATTGGTCGCCGTTACCGCCGCCAGGATGAGATCGGTACCCCGTTCTGCATCACCGTGGACTTTGACACTCTTGAGGATCAGGCTGTGACCATCCGCGAGCGTGACACCATGAACCAGGAGCGTGTGGCTCTGGATCAGGTGAAGTCTTACCTGGCTGCACGCCTGGCAGGCTAAAAATATTCATCACACAGTCGGCGGGTAGCCTCTTAGAGCGAAAGAGGCTACCCGCCGTCGTGTATTTGGGCTACCCTGGTTAGACTGAATGGCACGATAGACGCGAGCGAAGGAAGGCACACGGACATGGCTGAACGCCTCAGCGAAAAATTTGAGATTCGCCCCTGGCAGGAGGGTGATGACCTTGCCCTGCTTGAAATCTGGAACTCTGCCCGCAATGAGGTTGAGGAACGCCAGCGTGGCCTTTTCGGCCCGGATACGGATGCGCCGTTTAGCCGCACCCTGGTGGTGACTGTTTCGGGTGTGCCGGTGGCTGCGGGTACTGTGGTGGCTTCGCTGCTGCATCCGACGCGTCTGTGGTCGTATGTTGAGGTGGCGGCTGACCACCGCCGCCAGGGTATTGGTACCGCGCTGCTGAATGCGCTGCGTGAGATTGCGGCGGCGCACGGTCAGACCACTGCTCTGCGTGTGAAGTTGGCGCCGTTTAGTGACGGTGAGGAGTTCGCGCAGGCGGCTGGCATGAAGCTGATTCAGCGTTCCCGCATGGTGCGTGTGGAGCCGGGCGCGATTCCTCCGGTGTCTTTGCGTGAGGATGCTGACGGTAATGAGACCCAGGCGATTGAGGATTTGGCGACCGGTTCGGTGGAGCTGACTTCTGCGCTGTGGAATTTCTACCGCCGCGCCCACGAGTGGGATGTTCCCGCCGAGGTGGGCCTGGGCACGGTGAACCGCTATTTCCTCTCGGATGAGGTGCGTGCTTTTGGTGCCGTGGTGCTTCGCGATCATATTCGTGAGGCTGCCGCAGAGGGTAAGAAGGGCCCGATTGTGGCGTTTGCGGTGAGCTACCACCCCTTCGAGACTGACCCGGAGGCGGCGCTGGTGGATGAGAAGACCGCCACGGAGTTGCTGCTGGGCTACGACTTCGATAATGAGGGTGCCGTGGAGGCAATCATGCAGGTGCTGTCCCTGCTGAGCGCTAAGTACCCGGTGCTGGTTGAGGTTGATGACTCCATGGAGGCGCTGGTTCAGGTGACTGACGTGCTGCTGCGTGCCGGTACCGCCTCGGTGGAGGGCGACCCGACCTATATTTACGTGGCCGAGTAGGTTCTCGGGTAGGTTCGCGGTATTGAGCCTGCTGGCTGACTCTTGCTCAAGAGGGGCGGGAGAGCGGAATGCTCCTCCGCCCCTCTCGCGTACCTGCGCATCCTCGCGGTTGCTGAGCTTGCACTGGGCTCCTGTACCCCCTCAGCTGAGTCCGGTTCTCGATTTGCCCCCGTATGCCACAATATAGGGGTGAATTCTGAAGCACCCCGTCTTACCCTTCCGCCCCTGAAACTGGGCAAACTGACCGTTGATACTCCCGTGGTTCTCGCCCCGATGGCTGGCGTGACCAATAAGGCTTTCCGCCGCCTCTGCAGTGAATATGGCGGCGGCCTGTACGTTACCGAAATGGTGACTGCGCGCGCCCTGGTGGAGCGTAAGCCCGAGTCCATGCGCATTATTGAGCATGACCCGGACGAGAAGATCCGCTCCATCCAGATTTACGGTGTGGACGCGGTCAACGTCGGTAAGGCTGTGCGCATGGTCGTTGAAGAGGACCGTGCCGACCACATTGACTTGAACTTTGGCTGCCCGGCTCCTAAGGTGACTCGCCGCGGTGGCGGTGCCGCTCTGCCCTGGAAGACTGACCTGTTCACCGCGATTGTGCAGACCGCGGTGAAGGAGGCGTCCCGCAACGATATTCCGCTGACCATTAAGATGCGCAAGGGCATCGACGACGACCACATTACGTTCTTGGAGTCCGCCAAGATTGCGCGCGATGCGGGCGTTGCGGCGATTGCTCTGCACGGCCGTACTGCGGCTCAGCATTATTCGGGTAAGGCTGACTGGGATTCGATTGCGCAGCTGCGTGAGCTGATTCCGGACGTGCCGATTCTGGGTAATGGCGATATTTTCTCCGCTGAGGATGCGGTGCGCATGGTTGAGCAGACCGGCGTGGACGGCGTGGTGATTGGTCGCGGCTGCCAGGGTCGTCCGTGGCTGTTTGGTGACCTGCAGAATGCGTTTGAGGGTTCGTCGGAGCGTATCCGCCCGACCCTGACTGAGGTGTCGGACATGATTTACCGCCACGCAGAACTGCTGGTGGAAACCTTCGGCGATGAGACCCGAGGCCTGCGCGAGATCCGCAAGCACGTGGCGTGGTACTTCAAGGGTTACCCGGTCGGTGGCGAGCTGCGCGCGAAGATGGCTCAGGTGCCTGACCTGGCGACGTTCCGTGAGTTGATTGCTCAGCTGGACCACTCGATTGGTTACCCGGGTGCCGCTGTGGAGGGTTCGCGCGGTCGCGCCGGCAGCCCCAAGCAGCCGCACCTGCCCGATGGCTGGCTGGATTCGCGCATCCTGGGGGACGCTGAGCGTCTGGGCCTGGCAGAGGCTGAGCTGGATATTTCCGGCGGCTAAACACCTGTACTTGTGTGCCGCGGCGTGCTGTTTGCGCGTCGCGGCGCATCCTTTTTGCGAGCCTGTTCGCGCGCTATTTCCCGCGCCTATAACGCCTGTAGGCGCTACCTGTTGACCCTCACCGTAGAATTGAGTTTATGGCTGGATTAATCCGCAAAGAAGACATTGACGAAGTCCGCGCCCGTACCGATATCCGCGAAATCATTGAAGGCTACGTGAGCCTCAAAAGCGCCGGTATAGGCACCTTCAAGGGGCTGTGCCCGTTCCACGACGAGCGCACGCCCTCCTTCAATGTGCGCCCGCAGGTTGGCTCGTACCACTGCTTTGGCTGCGGTGAATCCGGTGACGTGTACTCCTTCGTCATGGCGATGGAACACACCAGCTTCGTTGAGACGGTGGAGCGTCTAGCCGCCCGTATTGGTTACACTCTGCATTATGAGGGCGGTAAGCCCGGCGACCGCTACGAGGCGGGTATGCGCCGCCGCTTGCTCGACGCGCACAAGATTGCCGCCGAGTTCTTCGAACGCAACCTCTACAGCGCTGATGCGCAGGAGGCGCAGCGCTTCCTCGGTGCCCGCGGCTTCGACCCCGCCGCAACCCGCAAGTTCGGTGTCGGCTACGCACCCCGCGGCTGGGACCACCTGCTCAAGCACCTTCGCTCCCAGGGCTTCACCGACGAGGAGCTGAAGGCGACCGGCATGTTCTCCGAGGGCAACCGCGGCCTGTACGACCGCTTCCGTGGCCGCATCATCTGGCCGATCCGCACCATCGCCGGTGAGACCATCGGCTTTGGTGCCCGCCGCCTCTTCGATGATGACCAGGGCCCCAAATACCTGAACACCCCCGAGACGCAGCTGTATAAGAAATCCCAGGTGCTCTACGGCATTGACCTGGCAAAACGCGATATGACCAAGACCAAGCAGGTCGTCATCGTGGAAGGCTACACGGACGTCATGGCGGCACACCTTGCCGGCATCACCACCGCCGTTGCCACCTGTGGTACCGCGTTCGGTCCCGGCCACATCAAGATGGTGCGCCGCATGATTACCGACGACGGCTCCGGCGGAGAAATCATCTTCACCTTCGACGGTGACGCCGCAGGACAGAAAGCCGCCATGGCAGCTTTTCAGGAGGATCAGCGTTTTGTGGCGCAGACCTTCGTGGCGGTTGCTGAGAACGGCATGGACCCCTGCGACCTGCGCCTGCACAAGGGCGACGCCGCCGTGCGCTCGCTGATTGCTTCGCGCCGCCCGCTGTTCGAGTTCGCGATTGATTCGACCCTCGCCAAGTACGACCTGGCGACCCTGGAGGGCCGCGTGCTGGCGATGCGTGCCATCGCCCCGATTATTGCCGGCATCAAGGACCGCGACCTGCGCCCCGCCTACATGCGTAAGGTATCCGGTCAGCTCGGCCTGGAGCTGGACGAGATTCAGCGTGCCGTGGCGTACGCGCAGAACCACCCGAAGCTTTCGCGGACCCAGCAGGCGGAGGCTCCCGCCGCCGTGCCGCGTTATGAGCGTCTGAATGAGGGGCCGCAGGGTCAGCCCGGTATGGCACATACCGACGCGCCCTACGACCCCGCCTACGATGCACCGCCTCCCGAGGATTACGCCGCGCCCAGCGCCTACGCCGGACAGAACGCTGCCGCGCATCCGCCGAGCAGCATTCAGCCCGCCGCACCCCAGCCGGAGGCGACCGTCCCCGCCGTCGAGGAGTTCCTCACCCCCGACCCGCGCGATCCGGTTGCGCGCCTCGAAAAGGCGGCGCTCGAGATTGCCCTGCAGCACCCCGAGCTCATCAGCGTGGAACAGTGGCGCAACCTCGCCACCGTGCAATTCCGCTACCGCACCCACCGCGAGGTAGCCGCCGGCATTATCCATGCGGCAACCGTCATGGCGCCTACCCCCGGCATCGAGTGGATTAACTGCGTGCGCTCCGGCGCGGTGGAAGGCGTACACCCCGCCATTGCGGAGCTTGCCGTCTCACCGCTACCGGTCAGCAGCGCCGAGCGTCTGCCCGGTTTCGTCACCGGCGCACTCAACGCCCTATTCGAACAGCAGATTGCCCGCCAAAAATCCGACCTGATGATGCGCCTGGAGCAGCTCAGCGCCAACCCGGACGACGAAGAATTCGAAGCGGTACAGCGTCAGCTCCTCGAACTGGAAATGCGCCGCCGCCAGCTCGCCGCGCAGCGCGGCTAGGCGCGGTTCTTTACAGGTGCCCCGGCAACCTGTCGAATGTCCTGCGTTCTGCATGTTGCCGGGGGAGCGCCACCGGTCAGTAGAGGGCAACACCAGCCCCAGTTCAAAGAGTGATGCACTTCACGGCATTTCAAGTTGCGGAGCCCAAACAGCCCCGGTATAGTTATTACTCGTTGCAAGGGAAACCAGCAACGGAAACAAAATAATCCCCCGTAGCTCAATTGGCAGAGCATTCGACTGTTAATCGAAGGGTTACTGGTTCGAGTCCAGTCGGGGGAGCAGATATAGCAAGAACCCCGGAATGAAGTTCCGGGGTTCTTGCTATATACGTTCCTCTGGCTCGAACCAGTAACTCCTCGGGCTTACGCCCTCGGCGAGGCAAAGATTTTTGGTTCCTCGCGCGCTCGGAAAATCTTCGCCTCGCTAGTTCGAGTCCAGTCGGAACGTTCTCTTCAAGTCATGAACCAATAACCACTCCGCCATACGCAGGCGCTGGGGCGCCCACACCTAACCCCTCGGGCTAACGCCCTCGGCGGGATAACGGTTTTTTACTTCCTCGCGCGCTCGGAAAATCTTCACCCCGCTGTATCGAGTCCAGTCGGAACGTTCTCCCCAAGTCGTGAACCAGCAACCCCTTGGGCTTACGCCCCCGGCGAGGCAAAGATACTTCACCCTGCAAAAATGTACCCTGTAAAAATGTGAAATCTAACGCACCGAAAAGTTCCCCACCCCCACGCGCCACGCACCCACTCGGCGCGTAGCGGGGGAGCGGCGCATCGGCATCCTCTTACGCCTACTCCAGAGCAAATCCACAGGCGCAACCAAACCCAGAAAGCTACGCCTGCAGCTCAATGTAGCCTCCAGAAAGTCGAAAATACCTGAAGAGATAGCGCAAACCCCCACCCAAACGGTCACGCGGAGGTATCATAAGGGGCTAAACTATAGGAGGTGGAGTGCGAAAAAGAAGCCTCCAAAAACACGTCACGGAGAGGTGGTCATGACCACTACTACTAATCCCAAGGCACCCAAGCGTTTCTTTGCTGGCATCAGCGGGATTAAGTCCGGCGTCGCGAACATCATCGACGCTGGCAAAACCTTCAAGACCCTCGGACCCAGCCAGGTCAAGGACGAAATCCAGATTGCAAAGCACGAGCTGAAGACCAAGGGTATCGCCGTTGGTAAGGGCGCAGCCTTCTTCGGCGTCGCAGCAGTCTTCGGTCTGTTCCTGATCATTGCGCTGGTCGCCGCAGCAATCCTCGGCCTCGGCACCGTCATGCCCTACTGGGCATCCGCGCTGGTCTTCGCCCTCATCTTCCTCATCGTCCTGGCAATTTGCGCCCTGGTCGGTCTGAAGAAGGTCAAGGCACAGCTGCCGTTCAAGCCCGAATCCGCAATCTTCGGTCTGCTCTTCGACCTCGGCGTACTCAAGGAAGGTACCGCCATGTCCGCTGAGCGCCTGAAGAAGGAACAGGCAGAGCGTGCAGAGCAGAAGGCTAAGGAAGCTGAAGAGGCAGCAGAACGCGCCCGTAAGGAAGCTGAAGAGCGCAAGGCACGCGGCGAGGAAGAGCCCAAGCCGCCGACCTTCGAAGAGCTCAAGCAGCGCACCGCAGAACGCCGCCAGCACCTGGCAGCCCTGCGCGACGACCTGCAGTCCTACACCGGCGACGTTCAGAACAACACCCAGCAGGCTCTGGATGCTCTCAAGGCAGTGCCCTCCGAGGTTGCCGCAGGTGCAGCAGCTACCGGCCGCGGCCTGGCAGAGAACGTGCGCAAGCCCGAGGTTCTGCAGGCACGCTGGAAGTCCTTCGCAGCACTGGGCGCATCCATTGCAACCGTCCTGCACTTCCTGAACCGCCTGGTACGCCGCTAAACCCGGTACACCATAAACCCAGTCGCCGCTAAAGCCGGCGCACAGGTTTAACGCCAAGCGTCCAAACGCCCCGATACTTGTATCGGGGCGTTTGTGCGTCTACGGGCAAGTTGCTGGCTTCTGTTTCAACGGGAGGTTTAGAGGTAACTCCCAGCCAAAGCCGCCCGCCATAAGTCGGAGAAGGACGCAGCTCACAGGTAGAATAGACAAGTGCTGTACGTACTGGACCCACCCGGTGCACGCGGCAGACAGAGGTAGAAGCGGCGCACCGTCGCACCCGAAACCCCAAAGTCACCGACACACTACACCCCGATGAGGAGCCCCGTCATGGAACAGGCAAAGACGATTCTGATTGGCGCAGAAACCTACCCGCCGGACATCAACGGTGCAGCACAATTCGGTCACCGCCTCGCCACCTCCATGCTCAAGCGAGGTCACTCCGTGCACGTGGTCGCCGCCAGCCCCATCCCCGGCCCCAGCTACCGCACCGAAGTAGAGAGTGGCATCGTGGAGCACCGCCTGCGCTCGCACCTGCCTCCGACCCACGAGACGAACCGCATCTGCGTGCCCTGGGAGATCTGGTCCGAGGTTGGTGCAATCCTTGACGAGGTCCGCCCGGACGTGGTGCACGTGCAGTGCCACTACATTATTGGCCGTGCCCTCATCTTCCAGGCGAAGCGCCGCGGTATCCGCGTTATCGCAACGAACCACTTCATGCCGGCGAACCTTGACCCGTTCCTGCCTTTCCCCGCTCCTGTGAAGCGCGTGATTGAGAAGGTCACCTGGAAGGACATGCGTTTCTGCTTCTCCAAGACTGCGGTCGTTACCACCCCCACCCAGATCGGTGCGGATGCGATGCGCGACCTGGGCCATTTTGACCGCCCCGTTATGCCGGTTTCTAACGGTATTGAGATCAGCGACTACGAGCTGGCTGAGGGCGCTGACGCTGGCAAGGTTCCCGGTGAGCTGCGTATTGCCTTCGTGGGTCGCCTTGCCGAAGAGAAGAACGTGGACGTGCTCATCGAGGCGCTCTCCCTGCTGCCCGACACTCTCGAGCACGTGGTGCTGGATATCGCCGGTGGCGGTGAGCTGCGTGAAGCTCTTGAGCAGAAAGCGCACGATTGCGGCGTGTCCGACCGCGTGATTTTCCGTGGCTTCGTTCCGGATGAGCATCTGCCCGAGGTGTACCAGATGGCTGACGTGTTCTGCCAGCCCGGTACCGCCGAGCTGCAGTCCCTGGTTTCCCTGGAGGCGATGAGCGCCTCCACCCCCGTGGTGCTTGCGAACGCGCTGGCTCTGCCGCACCTGGTGGAGGATGGCGTGAACGGCTACCTCTTCGAACCCAATAACGCTCAGGATTTGGCGAAGAAGCTGGAGGCGGTGCTCTCCCTGCCCGCCGCTGAGCGTGAGCAGATGGGCCGCGAGTCCCGCCGCATCGTGGGCTTCCACAGTGCTGAGAACACCTGGCGCACCTTCGAGGAACTGTACGTGAGTGATGCTCCGTACCAGCGCTACCTGGATTCGCGCCGCTAAGCTTCTCTAGATTCTGAGCGTTGAGTAGGAGAGAGCGTTTTTCGTTCTCAGTCGCTGTTCAGGTACTCTAGAGGATGGTGCTGGCGCCCATTGCGCGCCGTCACTGCACCGGATGGGGAGTTAGCTCAGCCGGTTAGAGCAGGGGACTCATAATCCCTTGGTCGCGGGTTCGAGCCCCGCACTCCCTACGGCCCCGCCCGTCGACTTCACCCACTTGTCGGCGGGCGGGGCTTTTTCGCGCCCTATTTTCGTGCATGGAATGCATCAACGGTGATGAAAATGGGTAAATGACGAACGAAGACGCATCATAGTTCTCGATAGGGTAGGGTTGAAGGGTCTTGTCACGAAAGGCAGGGCGATGCTGCCGGTAGGTGCCGATTCTGCTGGCGGTGTTGCTTCCACACACCATACGAGAGGATCTCAATGTCGGAGAACACTCCCAACAACCCGTCGCAGGGTGTAGCCGGAGGCTACGGCTACGACGCCGGCGCACACCCCGCGCAGGACGCTTCGCTTCCGGGCCAGGCTGCTCAGCCGAGCCAGCCCGTGCAGTCGAGCCAGCCCGTGCAGTCGAGCCAGCCGGGTAATGCTGCTCAGCCTGCCGCACCGGTAGCACCTCAGCAGCCCGTTCAGCCTGAGCCCGTTCAGTCGCAGCAGGCGCCCCAGCCCGGTACTGCTCAGCCCGGTGCTGCGCAGCCGGGTCAGCCCGGCCAGGCAACCTATGCGCCGAGCGCACCGCATCCGGCGGTGAAGGCACTGGGTGCTACCTGGAACGCGTTCTTGGACGTTTTCTCCAGCAACCCGGCGACCGCGCACGCTCGCATCTCTTCCGCAGGTGCGTGGGGTTGGATTGTTCCCACGACTCTGCAGGCGCTAGTGGGCGCGTTCTTCTTCAGCCAGCTGGTAATTCTGGCGGCGGTTGTCATGATGTCCATGTTGGGCTACATGTTTGGTGGCCGAAGTGGTGCCGCCTACGGTGGTGCCTACGCCGCACAGGCTGTGCCGACCGGACGCATGATTCTGGCGTACGTGCTGATGGCTCTCGCCATCTTCGGCGTGCAGGTTCTGCGCGGTGTGCAGCTGCAGCTGACCGCGCGCATTGGCAAGGCGCCGGCGTCCTTCACCGCGAGTATGCACGCTGTGTCGGTGTCTTCTCTGGTGCTGATTCCTTCGTTCCTGCTGCTGAACCTGCTCGTGTTCTTCTTGCGCCTCACCCGTAGCGGTGACGGCGCGTTCTTCCTGACCATGCTCATGGTTCTGGTGCTTGCTTTTGCGGTGTTCTCGGGTGAGGCTCTGACCTACCTGGGTCTGAACCGTCTGGGCCGCTTCGCGAAGTCCCCGATTATCATGCACGCGGCGCTGAGCACCGCATGGGTTCTGGCATCCATGGTTGTTTACTACGTGGCTATTCGCCTGATGGGAGCCTAGAATGCACGCGATGACTCATACCCCGGCTGCACCGGCTCGTCAGCGCTGGATGTTCCTGGCGGTTCTGTTGACCATTGCCGCCCTGGTTCTGAGCGCCTGCAGCGCGAAGATTGAGACCCAGCTGGGTCTTGAGAGCGCCGAGAAGGGTACTCGTACGATTCTGGTTTCCTTCAACGTGAAGGATAACCAGGACAAGGTTAAGGGCGGCACCCAGGCGCTGGATGCGTCCGTTCGTAAGCACCTGCCCGAGGGCATGGAGTACGAAGGTATTCAGTCTGAGGGCGAGAAGGCTCGTGCGACCTTCAAGGTCTCCTTCTCCTCCGTGGACGAATACCACTCCAAGGTGACCTCTCTGCTGAAGGCTTCGGGCTCCGACATCAAGCCGCAGATCAGCATCGTCAACTCTGACCAGGGCCTGGTGCAGGGTATTCAGGTGAAGGAAAACTTCAGCTCGGGCGACCTGCTGGGCTGGCTTCCTGAAGCTCTGGTAGTGGACGGTGTGGTGTCTGCATCCAACAAGAACAGCGTTCTCAGCAGTAGTGATGAAACCACTGTGAAGTTTGGCGAGAAGGAAGTGAAGAACTCCGGTGGGTCTAAGATTTCCGCTAAGGATGTTCAGGACCGCGGTTTCCGTAACGTCATCCTTGATGTGAAGGAGAAGGACGGCGGTTATGACGTCGCCATCTCCTTCGTTGCGAAGGAAATCATGAACACCGAGACCGCCGCTGCGGTCGATGCCTACCTGAACCAGGTCAAGCCTGAGGGATCCGAGCTGAAGAAGGGTCTGGAATCCTCGCAGGCGAAGGCATACGCCCCCTCCGCGTCGACTGCCAGCGCCAAGGAAGAAGTGGGTCGTACCCTGACCTTTAGCGCTTCTTCGATTGAGGATTTGAGCAACGGCCTCAAGAAGCTGTTTGGTGCGGGTAGTACTGATCTCTCTGCCAGCCGTGAGGTAGTGGCGAAGGATCACAACTTCACCGTTCAGAAGAAGATTTCGGGCCTGCTGGACTGCTCCCTGCTGTGCTCCCCGAGCGGTGACGGTCTGACTCTGACCATCATGGACACCAACGATAAGTCCTACATGGTGGACCCCGAGGGTCGCGCTAGCTCCTCCCGTTCTGGCGGTAGCAGTACTCTCATCGCGGTTGACCGTGTTTCTTCACGTCAGATTGAGATGAAGAGCATGAAGGTCGCTACCTCCCTGGGTCTGGACGGTTCCATGGAAGCGCGTTTCCTCTACGCATTCCCGACCGAGGATGTTGCGGGTGCTGAGCAGAAGCTCAAGGACGTTTTCGCAGGCGGCAGCAATGACGAGACTGAGGTCCGTCAGGACGGCGACTCCACCATTGTGAGCGTGAAGGTTCGCGGTAAGGATCAGAACGAGTTCAACCAGCGTCTGAACGAATACCTGCCCGATTCGAAGGTGACCGTTACCCGCCCCGGTGGCTACCACCCCTTCGGCTCCGACTACACGGTGACCCCTGAAATCAAGCTCTCTTCGAAGCTGGGTAACTACTACTCGGCTCCCTTCGAGTTCACTTTCAAGGCTCCGACCTTCTCCTCGCTGGATCAGCAGAAGGTTGATGCTGCGAACAGCCTCGCGAAGAACTCTCAGCACGTGCAGCTCACCGTCAACGGTGGCGAGCTGAGCGTCAAGACTGACCGCGGTGTCAGCACCACCTCCGGTCTGACTGTTCCGGTGTCCGGTCTGAGCATGACTGACGTGATTGTGGATGCAATCATCGTGGGTCTGCTACTGCTCATCCTGATTCTGCTCTTCCTGTTCCGCAAGAAGATTGCGGCGGCTCGTGCGAAGGGCCGTGAGCGTCGTGCCGCTTCGGCTGCGGCACTGGGCGCGGCGGCGGGTGTTGCGACCGGTTACGGCGCAACCCAGGCTGACGCGCAGAACGGCTACCAGGCACAGGGCGAGGGCGGCTACGCTGCTCAGAATGGCTATGCCGCTCAGCCCGGTTACCAGGCACAGGGGGGCTACCCGGCGCAGAACACCGCCTACGCTGCGGGTGATGATTCGCCGACTCAGGTGTTCACCCCGCAACACGGCCTGAACTACGGCGAGAACGAACCGACCAAGGCAATGCCCGCGTACGATGCGCAGGCCGCACAGCCGGTTCAGCCTACTCAGCCCACCCAGCCTGCACAGCCGGTTCAGCCCGGTCAGACTGCTCAGCAGCCTGTACAGCCGAACCAGTTCGGTGCTGATGACGGTGACGTCCTCCAGTAAGTAGCTGCCTCTAGCACCTACGCTAGTGAGCACAACCTAGACTGGCTCCTGTGGCCCGTTGCCTCCTTTTGGGGAGATGACGGGCCACAGCCGTACCCAATGACTGCCAGCGCGAGTACTCGCCACCTAATATCCGCCCGGCACGGGTAGCAGAATGCTAGGTTTCTTCGACCCCAGCAGGCTCATGGGGTTGATATACTCTGCTTCCTTGCCGCTGCCGTCCCCGCGGGCGCCTCCCTGGCGTACGCCCCAGTACAGGCACGGGGTGGAGCATCGCTGGTAAGGGCGCTCGCTGTTGCCGCTCGCCGTGACGGCGACGGTACCGATGACATCACCGGCTGCAACGGTGGTGCCGACCGGTAATGCTTCGTCCATGGGTTCGAAGGTGCTGCGCCGCCCATCCGGATGCGCAATGACCAACACTTTGCGGTTGACGACCGTGCCGCTGAACACCACTTTTCCCGGTGCCGGTGCGTAGACGCGCCGGTTGTTCTCGGGTACGGCAAGGTCTACGCCGCGGTGCCCTGCGCTCCAGCGTTGGGCGGGATTCTCAAAGGGGCGGATCACCCGCGGCCTGGATTCGGCGGTGGGGGAGCGGTAGCGTAGTCGGTTTGCGGTGAGCTCAACGGTGTGGGGAAGGTGCGCGCTGCTGGGAGCTTGCGCACTTGAGGCGGCACCTTCAGTAAAACCTGCCCCGCCTGTAAAACTGAGCCAGCCCGAATAACCCTGACTGCCCGAATAGCGTTGCCCACCCGTATAGACCTGCCCGCCCGCGCTCACAAGTGCACCCAGCAGGCAGCACGCCGTCAGCATCGCGCGCCGTAGCGTTGTCGCTAATGTCATCATGTTCTGCTTCATCTTCTGAGCACATCACGAATTGCCCCGCCCCGCGGCACCTCACGAAAAATTGTGGATAACCCCGCTGTTTTCGCCTTAAAATCCTTTATCCACAGTGCCCCTGCACACACTCGCCGCGCCTGTGCGGGTTTTAACCCTAATCCGGCGGATTAATCGCGGAATATACGGTACAATGTCGTATTGCAGTGTGCCTGCGCGGGTATTCTCCCTCTTCGAGGGGGCCGCACAGCATCACTGACGACGCGCGGCGTGAGCGGCATCCTCAAACGGGGAGCCGATAAGGGACCTTCGGTCCACCCATACGGGGTGGTTAGGGCCTGAGCTGAACGGGTAACCGTGAACGCTAACCGCCGCCAGGAAAAACTGATAACTACTATGCGCGCGTTGGGCTAGCCTGAATGGGAGGTCCGCGCGGCACCACAAAGGAGACGACATGCCCGTCGTAACTATGCGTGAAATGCTGGACTCCGGCGTTCACTTCGGTCACCAGACCCGCCGTTGGAACCCCAAGATGAAGCGTTTCATCCTGACCGAGCGCAACGGCATCTACATCATCGACCTGCAGCAGTCCCTCGCCTTCATCGACAAGGCATACGAGGCTGTTAAGTCGACCGTCGCACACGGTGGCAACATCCTGTTCGTGGGTACCAAGAAGCAGGCTCAGGAAGTTATCGCTGAGCAGGCAACCCGCGTGAACATGCCCTACGTGAACCACCGCTGGCTCGGTGGTATGCTGACCAACTTCAGCACCATCTCCAAGAGCATCGAGCGCATGAAGGAACTCGAGCAGATTGACTTCGACGATGTAGCAGGCTCTCGCTACACCAAGAAGGAACTGCTCCTCATGCGTCGCGAGTTCGAGAAGCTCGAGAAGACCCTCGGCGGTATCCGTAACCTGTCCAAGGTTCCCTCCCTCCTGTGGGTTGTTGACACCAAGAAGGAGCACCTGGCAGTTAACGAGGCTCAGAAGCTGGGCATCCCCGTTGTTGCTATCCTCGACACCAACTGCGACCCCGACGAGGTTGCTTTCCCGATCCCCGGTAACGACGACGCTATCCGCTCCGTCAACCTGCTCACCCGCGTGATTGCTGACGCAGTGGCAGCCGGCCTGATCGAGCGCAACGCTAAGAAGAACGGTAAGGCTGAAGCAGCTGAGGAGCCCATGGCAGCTTGGGAGCGCGAGCTCCTGGAGCAGCACGAGGCTGCACAGGCTGAAGAGGCAGCTAAGTAAGCTTTCTTAGCCCACTAAGCTTTATGCTTTGTGGCCCCCGCTTGCGGGGACCACGTTCGGACGGCGCCCGCCCTGACCTGGGCGCGGCGCCGTCCGCCATTTGTACCACCGGGATGTCATCCCGATTTATTACAGCAACACAAGGAGTTCACAATGGCGAACTACACCGCAGCAGACATCAAGGCACTGCGCGAGAAGACCGGCGCAGGTATGCTCGACGTCAAGAAGGCTCTGGACGAGGCTAACGGCGACCAGCAGAAGGCTGCCGAGATCATCCGCGTTAAGGGTCTGAAGGGCATCACCAAGCGCGAGGGTCGCGCAACCGCTGAGGGCCTGGTGGCTGCACGCGTTGAGAACGGCGTTGGCTACATGGTTGAGGTCAACTCCGAGACCGACTTCGTGGCAAAGTCCGACCCCTTCATCGCTTTCGGCCAGAACGTGCTCGAGGCTGCTATTGCTGCTGACGCTTCCACCCTGGAAGAGCTGCAGGCTGCATCCTACGAGGGCAAGACCGTTGAGGAGCTGACCACCGACGCTGGCGCACTGCTGGGCGAGAAGATCGTTGTCCGCCGCATTGCACGCGTTGAGGGTGAGCACGTTGCAGTGTACCTGCACAAGACCTCCAAGGACCTGCCGGCACAGGTTGGCGTTCTGCTGGCTGTCTCCGGTGAGAACACCGACGAGATCGCACACGACGTTGCAGTTCACATTGCTGCAATGAGCCCCAAGTACCTGGATTCCGAGTCCATCCCCGCAGACCAGATCGAGACCGAGAAGCGCGTTGCTCGCGAGACCGCAATCGCTGAGGGCAAGCCCGAGAAGATTCTGGACAAGATTGTTGAGGGTCGCCTGAAGGGCTTCTTCAAGGAGAACACCCTGCTCGATCAGGACTTCGCGAAGGACTCCAAGAAGTCTGTCGCACAGGTTCTGTCCGAGGCTGGCGCAACCGCTACCGCATTCGCACGTTTCCGCGTGGGCGCATAAGGACTCGCTGCAGTTCTGCCCTCCCGTATTGCGGGTTCCCGGTAAGGGAAGTCGTATGAGGTTGGGATTATAGCCTGAAGCCGGGTAGTCACCACTGGTGGCTACCCGGCTTTGCTGTATCCTTGATAAGGACTAGGCGGCAGGAAGTCCGCCCCGATCACCTATAACAACCCCTAGGTAAGCCACTGGAGGAACCATGCCCGAAGCTATTTCGCACCCGATTCACCATGACGAGACCGGCCGTCGCCGCGTTTTGCTCAAGCTTTCCGGTGAGGTTTTTGGTGGCGGTGAAGTTGGTATTTCGACCGAGGTCGTGCGCAGCATCGCCAAGCAGATTGCCGCAACCGTCGGCCAGGTTGAAACCTCCATCGTGATTGGTGGCGGCAACTTCTTCCGCGGTGCTGAACTCTCTCAGGCGGGTATGGACCGCTCCCGTGCAGACTACATGGGTATGCTCGGCACCGTGATGAACTCCCTGGCTCTGCAGGACTTCCTGGAGCAGGAGGGTATCGACACCCGCGTTCAGTCCGCTATCACCATGCCGCAGGTTGCTGAGACTTACATTCCTCGCCGCGCGATTCGCCACATGCAGAAGGACCGCGTCGTGATTTTCGGTGCTGGTGCGGGTCTGCCCTACTTCTCCACCGACACTGTGGCTGCTCAGCGCGCCCTGGAAATCCACGCAGATGAGGTTCTGGTCGCTAAGAACGGCGTGGACGGCATCTACACTGCTGACCCGAACAAGGACCCCAACGCTGAGCGCCTGTACAACCTCACCTACGATGAGGCAATGCAGCGCAACATCCGCGTGCTGGATCAGACCGCGTTCTCCCTGTGCCGCGACAACAACGTGACCATGCGCGTGTTCGGCATGCAGGGTGACGGCAACGTGACCCGCGCAATTCTGGGCGAGAAGATGGGTACCCTCGTTACTCGCTAACGCCTAAATTTTTAGGTTGGGGCGTACGGAACGCGCCCTCACATTGTGACCGTGCTCGATAGCGCGGACTTATTCTGGACGGTACCGCGCGGGTAGGCGCTAAAACTCGCTTATGCCCGCCGGTACCGTCTAGACTTATATCAAATACGACGTTCTGCCTCTTTCCCGTCGACTTCGCATTATCCTTACGGTTTTCGCCTCGGATGCGCCGCGGACCGGTGGGGAATCATGAGGGCTGAGCGTGCGCCCACCGACAATTCTGGCACCCCAGAATTCCGACAAAGGAGATCCTTTCGTGATCGAAGAAATCCTTGCCGAAGCCGGCGAGAAGATGGAAAAGACCATCGAAGCAACCAAGACTGAGTTCGCTAAGGTTCGTACCGGTCGTGTGAACCCCGCAATCTTCAGCGGCCTGACCGCAGAGTACTACGGTGCGCCGACCCCGCTGCAGCAGCTGGTGTCCTTCAACGTTGAGGACGCACGTACCGTCAAGATCGTTCCCTTCGACGTGACCGCACTGGCAGCTATCGAGAAGGCTCTGCGTGACTCCGACCTGGGTGTTAACCCCAGCAACGACGGTGCAGCTATCCGCGTTGTCATGCCCGAAATGACCGCTGAGCGCCGTAAGGAATACACCAAGCTCGTCAACCACAAGGCTGAAGAGGCTCGTATCTCCATCCGTAACGTTCGCCGCCACGCTAAGACCGCTATTGACAAGCTGGTCAAGGACAGCGAAATCGGTGAAGACGAAGGCGCGCGTGCTGAGAAGGAACTGGACGCACAGACCAAGAAGCACATCGACCAGGTCGACGCACTGTACAAGCACAAGGAAGCTGAACTGCTCGAGGTCTAAACCCTAATGAGTACACGCAAAGAAGCGAAAGAAGAGAGAGGCGCGCCGCCTGCTCCACAGCCGAGCCCGCAGACCGCTGCAACGCCGGTGAAGTCGCGCAGCGCCAAAGCTGGCCGTAACCTGCCCGCCGCTATTAGTGTGGGCGTCGGTTTCGGCGTGCTATTGGTGCTGGGCCTGATTTACCAGCCGGTTTTTGTGGCGCTTGCAGCTGCCGCGGCTGGCCTGGGCGCCTGGGAGATTGGGCACGTGCTCAACACCCGCCGCGGCTACGGCATCCCGGAATACCTGCTGGGTGCCCTGTCTGGCGCAATTGTGGTGGTGTCTTTCCTGTTCGGTTTTACCGGGCTGGGCATCGCCCTGGCGGTGAGCCTGCTGGCGCTGCTGCTTTCTTCTGCTCTCGTGCGTGCTGACCGTCAGGTCTCACTGGGTAAGTCTTTGAGCGGTAGCGCCCTGGCTCTGCTGTGGGTGCCGCTGATGCTGGGCATTGCCATGGTCTACTTCCAGACGGACCACGGCGAGCGCGGCATCCTCATGATTCTGCTGATGGCCATCTGCAATGACACGTTCGGCTTTATTGCCGGTGTGAATTGGGGTAAGCACCCGATGGCGCCGAAGATCTCCCCGAAGAAAAGCTGGGAGGGCCTGGCTGGTTCCTTCGTCGGCTCGGCGGTTGTTGGCGCTATCGCCTTGGCGGTCATGGGTTCGCCCTGGTATTGGGCTATTCCGCTGGCGGCGGTCATGGTGGTCGCTTCGACTGCCGGTGACCTGGTGGAGTCCGTGTTCAAGCGCCGTATGGGTGTGAAGGACATGTCGAATATCCTGCCCGGTCACGGTGGCATGATGGATCGCCTGGACTCGATTCTTTTCGCTGCGGCGGCTGGTTGCCTGATTTTCCGGTTTATTATGCCGCTCTAAAGCTTCAAGCTTTTATCGCTTATGGAGGCGGGGCGTTTCTTCCCACGAGTGGGGGAGGAGCGCCCCGCCTTTGCTGTATCCGTTGATAAGGGGTGTAAAAGGCTATATCTAAGACGCGGCCCGCCCACCTTGCACCAGGTAGCCTGCGCATTGGTATTCTTAAAGTTCAATCGTCGAGAGGAGCCCACCTTGGCAAGCACCACCCACGGAGGCGGATTTGCCCGTGCAGCAGAAACCGAACCCGGCTACAAGCGCAGTGAAGTAGACCGCCTGTTCACCCGCCTCGCCGAGGACTACGAGAAGCTCAGCGGAGCCGCCGAACTGCCCGAAGACCTCTACACCTCCCGACGAATCCGCCAGGTCGTCTTCCGCGAAGAACCCGGCGGCTACCAGCTGGATGTGGTCGACCGCGCCCTCGAAAAGATTGAGGAACGCTTCGCCAAGCTCGAACGCAGCCGCTACATTGAGGCGTACGGCCTGGACAACTGGGAACGCTCCCTCGTAGAGACCGGCGAGCTACTCGCAGGCCGCCTGGAACGCCCCGCCGGTGAGCGTTTCCGCCGCCCCAGCAAGCGCCGCCACATGGGCTACTTCGTCGGCGACGTGGACGCCATCTGCGACCGCGTGTACGCCCAGCTCAACAGCGAGGAGCCGCTGGACCCGTCCGTGGTGCGCCACGCAAAGTTTCGCCCCGCCTCGGGCACCGTCAGCTACGAGGAATCCCAGGTGGACGCTTTCCTGGACCGCTGCATTGAGCTGTTGCAGGACCTGCTCTAAAACGTGAAGTGTTGAATCCCCCGCCCCGTATGACAGGGCGGGGGATTCTTCTGCGCTGGGGTCTTCTGTGCTGGGCCTTCTAAGATGAGAGGCGGCGCCAGTACCCGAACGTACCCGCGAGCTCATGAGACACTAGAACCATGAAGTTTGGATCCTCAGCACGCGTCGGCGGCAGCCGCGACCGCCTCACCGACGCCCTCACAGAACTCACCCGCGCACCGCAGCGCGTCACCCTCCTCGGCTCAACCGGCTCCATCGGCACCCAAGCCATGGAAGTCATCGACCACCTCGCCGCACTCAAAGGCACCAGCGCCTCCGCCGCCGACGCACCGCTGAAGGTCGTCGCCCTCTCCGCAGGCTCCCGATCCCTCGAACTGCTCGCACGCCAGGCAGTGCACGTGCGCGCCGAACTGGTCGCCACCAGCGGCACCGCCGCCGACGCGCAGCGCCTCCGCGAACTCATCGAAGCGGCAGCCTCTGAAGCCGGCGTCACCGGCTACACCCCGCAGATCGCCCACGGCGCCGAAGCCTCCGTACAGGCGGCAGCACACCCGGCAGACACCGTCCTCAACGGCATCACCGGCTCCATCGGCCTGGAACCGACCCTCACCGCCCTCAACAGCGGCTACCGCGTGGCACTGGCCAACAAGGAATCCCTCATCGCAGGCGGCCCGCTCGTACGCGCCGCCGTCGACGCATCCCCCCTGAACACCCCCATGGTGCCCGTCGACTCCGAACACTCCGCCCTCGCGCAGGCGCTCGCCTCCGGAACCGACGCTGAAATCGACCGGCTGATTCTGACCGCATCGGGCGGCCCGTTCCGCGGCTACAAGCGCGAACAGCTGCACGACGTGACCCCCGCGCAGGCGCTCGCACACCCCACCTGGGACATGGGCCTGGTCGTCACCACCAACTCCGCCACCATGGTCAATAAGGCGCTCGAAGTACTTGAGGCGCACCACCTGTTCGGCGTGGACCTGGACCGTATTGACGTGGCGGTGCACCCGCAGTCCGTCGTGCACTCCATGGTGCAGTTCGTGGACGGCTCCACTATCGCGCAGGCGTCCCCGCCGAGCATGGTGCTGCCCATCGCGCTGGGTCTGACCTGGCCGCACCGCATCCCCGGTGCTGTGCCTGCTTGCGACTGGTCGAAGGCGGCATCCTGGACCTTCGAACCGCTGGACGAGGAAGCATTCCCCGCCGTGCGCATGATCAAGGACGCCGGCAAGGTTGGCGGCACTCACCCGGCAGTGTTCAACGCCGCTAATGAGGAAGCCGTGGCAGCATTCCACGCGGGCGCGATTCGCTTTACTGACATTGTTGATTCGGTGGCGCGCGTGTTGGAGGAGCACACCGGTAGCGCTGAGGCTGTTTCTGACGCTGATTTGACGCTGGAGGCGGTGCTGAACGCGGAGCGTTGGGCTCGCGTTCGTGCGAATGAGCTGCTGGGTATGACCGGCAACTAGGAGACGGCTTTCTTCCTGCTTTTGCGAGAAGTACAGCTGTTGCAGGAGGGGCGGTGTTCGTCCTCGTTCCTACAGGGGCACCCGCCCTCGCTTCGCTTCGGGCACCCTGATGTCACTACGGACGACACCGCCCCTCCACGCACGCTAGGCTGTCCGAGGTGGCGCGCCGTGTTTTCCGGATGCGCCCTCAGGGCGTCATCCCGGACGCTCTCCGCAGCGAAGCAAGGAGAGGGCGGAGCGTCCGGGTGACGGGTGCCCCTGCGTAGGCGCGGAGGAAACATACGGTGTGACTCCCCATAATTGATAAAACGTTGCCGTTAGTTCTGAATAAAATTACCCTTACGAGAAAAAATCTATTGACTTGGGTGTTTAAAACTATCTATAATCCAAGAACAGTGTTCAGTAAGTTATTGTTGCTGAAGTTCTGTATCTTCGAATTTCCATGCTAAATGGATTATCTAACAAGGAGGACTATGATGTCTCTGAAGAAGGTTTTGGCAAGTGCTGCTGTGCTTGCCGCGAGTGCTGGTAGCATCGTTGCTGTTGCCCCGGCAGCTCAGGCTACTGACTATCCGGGTGTTTGGAACTGCCCTGAAAGCCATGTCTGCATCTGGGAGCATTCCGATTTCCGTGGTGTCAAGGACACTATTAGCGGTTACCACTCGTACGCCAATGTTTCTGCGTATATGCATGACCGCGGTTCCTCATGGATGAACGCGAATAAATACCGTGGTGAATGGCTCGGTGAATGGTCTGGCAGGCGTCTGGTGTATGGTTCTCACCTTCATCCTCAGTATCGTGGTACCGACTTGACCCACGACAACTTCAACGATCGTGTTGACTTCGTTATGTGGGGATAAGAATGAAAAAGCTATGGGCCCCCGGCGTTTTCCTTTCTACCGGATTCCTTATTGCGGGTTGCGCTGGGGGCGCTAGCTCAACCCAATCAACCCCGTCTTCCGATAGCCAGCAAAATATTTCTGCGGCCGCCACTGTCGACGTGCAGGCTACTGAAAAAGTGGATTCCATGATTTCCACTTCTGATAATGTTGAGCGCGCTTATCAGCGTCTTGCATCAGAATGTATGGTATCCAAGGGTTACCCTGACAGGAAGACCTATTACATGGTTGACACGTTTCCTGTGAGGAGCTTGCTCTCTCCGCAACCTCTAAGCGTGGAATATGCTAGAAATTCTGGCTATCCCAGCCCTACCCCTCCGTCTCGTTATGCTTCTTTGGAAGGCTCGATAAACATGACAGAGCAAGAAGGAAAAGCATATTACGGAGATAACGGAAAGGGCGGCTGTCGAGAAGAAGCTGAGCTGAAACTATATGGCTCTGAAACTTTGGCAGGGATGCAGGAAGAAGTTACCAGGAAACTACTGCCCTATATTCGTGCTTCTGTATCTAACGGAGCATACTCGTCACTGGACGATGAATGGGCACGTTGTATGGCTGAGCGTGGGTACACCTATTCAAGTTCAGATATTGCATATGACGCTGTTCGGGGAACACCCGCTGAACAGCAAACTGCGATTGATGATGCAACGTGTCGCGAAAAGATTAACTTCGAGGAAAAAACTGGGCAGGTACTAGACGCCTATATGACCACGTTCCTCGAAAAGGAGCAGGGCCTCATCGAGCAGGTGACCACCGCCAAGAAAACTGCTGAAGAGAACGCCCGAAAGATTCTGAGCTAATCCTGTGGACTAACCAGGCTGGACTAACCCTCCGGACTAACCAGAACAGGCGTACAGGGTAGCTGCAACGGCTACACCTCGTCACAGCGTATTGTGCCCGGCACGTATCCCCGTGCCGGGCACAAACTAACCCCACACGGCATCGCCGCCCCTAAGCCCAAACGGCACAGATAATAGCGTTCCCGTACGCGCACCCAAAGAAGGGACCCCATGAGCGCCACCCCCACCCGCCAGAAGAAAACCCTCTGGCTCTACGGCATTATCGCCCTGCTCCTCATCATCACCGTCGGTACGCTCATCAGCGCCCAAAACATCAAAACCACCGCCCAAAAAGACGCAGAAGCGGCACCCCCGGACCCCTCCACCATCACCGCCACGGTCACCCGCGAAAAACTGCGCACCACCGTGCCCCTGACCTGCACCGCGAACTACGCCACCTCAACCCCGCTACGCTACAGCGGCGAAGGACAATACACCGCAATCACCATCAAACACGGTGACACCGTCGGCAACGGCACCCTCATCGCAGAAGTCAACGGTGAACCGCTCATCACCCTCACCGGCGGCTTCGCGCTCTACCGCGACCTCAAACTCGACGACAGCGGCCCCGACGCCGCACTCCTCAACGAGGCGCTAACCGCCATGGGACGTCAGGGCCCGCAACCCGCGCGCATCACCGAAGACACCTACGAGGCTCTCAACAACCTCCTCGACAGCCTCGGCTACGCGCACGTGAAGACTGACCAGCCCATTCCCGCCCGCTACTTCCTCATCATCAACCGTGCCGGAGTCGTCACCGGCAACCCCCGCGCAACCGGCGCCATCGCGGACGGTCCCGTAGCCACCATCGCAGAAGGTAGCAAGACCCTCAGCTGCACCGGAACCACCGGCAGGCTCACCCCCGAAGCTCGTAGCGGTCAGAAGGTAACCGTGCCCTCCCTCGGTGATACTGAGTACGTTGCAACCCTTGGATACAAGAACACCACCGAAGCTGCCGGCGCCGCAGGCAACAGCCAGGCCGGTCGCCAGGCCAATGGTGCAGAAGGCGCGGCTGGCTCCAACCTCAAGGGCGCAGCCGGCGCGGCTGGAAGCACCGAAGGGGAACGTATCCTCACTCTCGACGTAGGGGATAAGGCGGACAGCCTCCGAGGCGCCGTCAACGCGGAACTCACCCTCGAAGAAACCCCCGAAGCGCACCTGGTCGTACCCTCATCGGCGCTCTACACCCGTGACGGACAGACCCGAGTCATCGTGCTCGGCCCCGAAAGCTCCAACGGATCGAAGGCACGTGAAGAACGCGAGGTAACCGTTACCGTCATCAGCAACGCCAACGGCAAGAACGCCGTCACCGGTGACCTGCACGAAGGCGACAGCGTCAAAATCATGCGCGAGAAAAAGTAGGGAGTAGCCATGACTGACTCCCGCGCCGCTCACGCGCACCCACCAGCCTATAGCGTCGATATTCAGGGAGTGTCCCAGCACTTTATGCAGGGTGACACTCGAATTGACGTGCTCAAAAATATTGACCTGAAAGTCCGCTACGGAGAAGTCGTCGCAATCCTGGGGCCGTCCGGCAGTGGCAAATCAACCCTGCTGAACATCCTCGGTCTGCTCAGCACGCCCGCCTCCGGCAGCTACCTGCTGGACGGTACAGACACCGCAACCTTCAACGCGGCACAGCGAGCTGAAGCGCGCCTAGACAACATCGGTTTCGTCTTCCAGGCGTTCCACCTCATCGAGCATAAGAACGTGTACCGCAACGTTGAGCTACCGCTCATCTACCGTGGCGTGCCCAAAGCGGAGCGAGCGCAACGGGTTGCGGATACTCTCGCCCTGCTGGGGTTGAGCCACCGGACGGATGCGCCCATCACCACTCTCTCCGGTGGCGAGAAGCAGCGTGTAGCTATTGCTCGTGCACTCATTGGAGAACCGGCGTTGCTGCTCTGTGATGAGCCGACCGGCTCGCTGGATGAAGAGCTCACCCGTGAAGTGATTGACCTGCTCCGCGAATGTACGGGCGATCAGCAAAGCACGATTGTGATTACCCACGACCCGCTCGTGGCGGAGCACTGCGACCGGGTGCTGCGCATGCACGAGGGGCAGCTCATCGAGCAGAAAGCGCCGCAGCAGGAAGAAACGACCGCTCGTGAGCTTCTGAACCAGCCTAGCTTTACTGAGGAACAAGCATCTAAGCCGCAGGGGAGCGGGCGTGCACCCTGGGCGCTCGCCTCCCTCAAAGAAGCGTGGGACGCTACCGTTCACCGGGTGAGGCGCAATATCTTCACCATGCTTGGTGTGGTTCTGGGTATCGCTTCGCTTGTGCTGACCGTTGGTCTGACCGCCACCATTTCTGGGCAGCTGGCGGACAGCTTCGACATTTTTAGAGCTAAGCACCTGACGATTAGCTCTACCCGAACCGAAGCTATGAGCCGGGCTGAACTTCTGAGCCTAGCGGCAAGCGAGAATTATCGGCGTGTTAGCCAGCTGAACGGAGTGACCGGTACCGCGCTGGTGGATCAGCTGGATGAATCCACCGATATTCAGCGCGGCCCCGACAACTTTGGCGAGCGCGGCGCTAACGTGACGGCGTCCGTCCTTGCTGCAACGCCCACTATCTTTAGCGTGCAGGGTCACGAGCTGGTGTGGGGCCGTACCTTCGATGAGGGGCACGTGGAGCGTAACGATAAGGTCGTGGTGCTCAGCGAAAGCGTGATGCGCCAGCTCGCGCTGCCCTATAGCCCCGGGGTCACGGTTTATATTCACGATGAGCCGTACACCGTTATCGGTGTGGTGCGGGAGAATCCCTCGCTGACTCTGTCGTATGGTTCGGTCTACCTGCCTCTGGGCGCGAAGCCTGGTGCCGATGCTGAAGAAGCACAGCCCGCCGCCGGTGGTGGTGCTGCTGCGGCGCAGACCGGTAAGCGTTCCACTCAGATTGTGGTGAGCACTGTTGCCGGTGCCGCAAACCAGATTGCGGAGGAAGCACCGTACGCGCTCTCGCCGGAACGCCCCGCGCTGTATAGCGTGAGTGTTCCGCCGGAGCCGAAGACCCTGCGTGAAGCCGTCGACCAGCAGCAACGCACCATGCTTCTAGCCATGAGCGTTATTACCCTCGTAATTGGTGCGATGGGCATTATGAACACGTTCCTGGTTGCGGTGATGGAGCGTCGCCGTGAGGTGGGTTTGCGTCTGGCTATTGGTATGCGCCCTTCGGGTATTCTGCTGCAGTTCTCGGCGGAGGCGCTACTGACCGGCATCTTGGGCGCGGTGGCTGGTATTGTGCTGGCGGTTAACGGCATTTCGATTGTGTCTTTGCTGAACCGTTGGACGCCGATTATTAGCGCTGACACTATTCTGCTGGGCCTGGGCGCTGGCGCACTGGTTGGTGTGTTGGCTGGTCTGTACCCGGCGGCGAAGGCATCGCGTATTGACCCGGCACAGACCTTGGCGGCAGGCTAGTCGCGCTGAGCAGGGTTTGGAGGGGCGGTGTCGTCCGTAGTGACATCAGGGTGCCCGAAGCGAAGCGAGGGCGGGTGCCCCTGTAGGAACGAGGACGAGCACCGCCCCTCCCCAACGGCGTCCCAAACAAGCCCAAAAGAAAGCAGGAGGGGGCGCCTTCACAGGCTAAGCGAGTATCCTAGAAGCTTCGTATCCCCGAACCGAAACGAGAAAAAGCGTGGAAATCCTGCTGTACGCTGTGGGCATTATCCTCATGGCAATCGCTATTGCCGTCTCGATTGCCCTGCACGAGGTGGGGCATCTGGTGCCCGCGAAGCTGTTCAATGTGCGCGTTCCGCAGTACATGATTGGCTTCGGTAAGACCGTGTTCTCTTTCCGCCGCGGCGAGACTGAGTACGGTTTCAAGGCGATCCCGCTGGGCGGCTACATTTCGATGATTGGCATGTACCCGCCGAGCCCTGCTGAGGTGAAGGAGCACCATGAGGAGGGCCATTCGGGCAGTACCAGCCCGTTTGCGTCCATGGCTGAGGAGGCGCGTGCGGCGGATGCTGAGCGCATGAAGCCCGGCGATGAGGACCGCCTGTTCTATAAGTTGCCGGTGCTCAAGCGCATGGTGATTATGCTGGGCGGCCCGACCATGAACCTGCTGATTGGTGTGGTGTGTACTGCTGTGCTGATTTGTGGTTTTGGTACGGCGCAGGTGACGAATAAGGTGTCGGCGGTGTCTGAGTGCGTGCCGAGCGTGAATGTCACTCATGATTCGATTAGCTATGGCGAGTGTACGGATAAGTCCACTCCGTCGCCTGCGAAGGCTGCTGGTGTGCGGGTGGGTGACCGTGTGGTTGCTGTGAATGGCGCGTCGACGGGTTCGTGGGAGGCTGTGTCTTCGGCGATTCGTGCGGCGGGTTCTCACCCGAGCACTTTGACGGTGGAGCGTAATGGTCAGCGTCTGGATTTGTCGGTGACTCCGGTTGAGATGATCCGCCCGGTTTCTGATGGTAAGGGCCAGTATGCGCGTGCTGCGGATGGTTCGATTGCGACGACTCGCGGCGGTTTTGTGGGTGTGTCGCCGTCGAGTGAGTTGGTGCCCGGTTCTATTACTGAGGTGCCTGCGATGGTGGGCGATACGCTCTCTCGTGTGGGTTCGTCGATGTTGTCGTTGCCGCAGCGTGTGTGGGAGTTGACGGTGACTTTGGTGACTGGTGGTGAGCGTAGTGTTGAGTCGCCGGTGTCTGTGGTTGGTGTGAGTCGTATTGCCGGTGAGGTGACGGCTACTGACCGTATTGATGTGAAGGCGAAGGCTGCGATGTTGGTCTCGCTGGTGGCGAATATGAATTTGATGCTTTTTGCATTTAATCTGATTCCGCTTCTGCCTCTGGATGGTGGCCACGTGTTGGGTGCGCTCTGGGAGGGGGTGCGTCGTTTCTTTGCACGTTTGACTGGGCGTAAGGATCCGGGTCCGTTTGATCCGGTGAAGTTGTTGCCGTTGACGTATGTGGTGGCAGGCGCGTTTATTGTGATGTCTGTCATTCTGATTGTGGCGGATATTGTTAAGCCCATCACCCTGTTTTAGTGTGTTGTTGCGCGCGGTAAGGGTACCCGTATTAGTGCTTTCTTTCGCGTCAGTGGCACAATAAAAAGTTGAACGAAGGATGCGTCGTACGTCCTTCATAACCCATGTATGGAGGAAAACCTTGTCGGTCAGCCTTGGTATGCCGAAGCCCGCTCCCGCGGTTCTGTCCCCGCGTCGTAAGACTCGCCAGTTTAAGGTGGGTTCTGTCGGTGTTGGTTCTGAATCTCCGATTTCGGTGCAGTCGATGACGACCACTAAGACCCACGACATTGGTGCGACTCTGCAGCAGATTGCTGAGTTGACCGCTGCCGGTTGCGATATTGTGCGTGTGGCGTGCCCGACTGATAAGGATGCGGAGGCTCTGCCCATTATTGCGAAGCAGTCCCGTATTCCGGTGATTGCTGATATTCACTTCCAGCCGAAGTACGTGTATGCGGCTATTCAGGCTGGTTGCGGTGCTGTGCGTGTGAACCCGGGTAATATCCGTAAGTTCGATGACCAGGTGAAGGAAATCGCTCAGATGGCTTCGGACCACGGCGTTTCTCTGCGTATTGGTGTGAATGCTGGTTCGCTGGATAAGCGTCTGTTGGAGAAGTACGGTAAGGCTACTCCGGAGGCTCTGGTTGAGTCTGCTGTGTGGGAGGCGTCGCTCTTTGAGGAGCACGGTTTCCGTGATTTCAAGATTTCTGTGAAGCATAATGACCCTGTGGTGATGGTGGAGGCGTACCGTCAGCTGGCTGAGCGCGGTGACTGGCCCCTGCACCTGGGTGTGACTGAGGCTGGTCCGGCGTTCCAGGGCACTATTAAGAGCTCGGTGGCGTTCGGTACTCTGCTGTCTCAGGGTATCGGCGATACTATTCGCGTGTCGCTGTCTGCTCCTCCGGTTGAGGAGGTGAAGGTGGGCACCAAGATCCTGGAGTCGCTGAACCTTCGCCCCCGCAAGCTGGATATCGTTTCTTGCCCGTCGTGCGGTCGTGCGCAGGTGAACGTGTGGGAGCTTGCTGAGAACGTGACTAAGGGCCTGGAGCACATGAAGGTTCCGCTGCGTGTTGCCGTGATGGGTTGCGTGGTGAACGGTCCGGGTGAGGCTCGTGAGGCTGACCTGGGTGTGGCGTCCGGTAACGGTAAGGGCCAGATTTTCGTGAAGGGTGAGGTCATTAAGACCGTGCCTGAGGATCAGATTGTTGAGACTCTGATTGAAGAGGCGACCCGTATTGCTGCTGAGATGGAGGCTTCGGGCGAGTACGTTCCCGAGGGTTCCCCGGCTGTTTCGGTGAGCTAGTTAGCTTTTGTGCGCGGAGGCGCCCTGGTGAGGGGCGCCTCCGCGCTTTTCCGGTTATGTCCGGTTATGGTGGTGGCGGGCTTTGTGCTTGTCGCCGCTGGCTGTGGCCGCCTGATTCGGCCACTTTTCGGGGTGCGCCCCGCACTGTCACTCATCTGTCTATCGCTCAACTCCTATCACTCAACACAGCATGCTTAATCTTTTATCTTCTCTTCGCCCAAGTTCTTTCCGCGCTAAATCCAAGCGCGGCAGGCGGGCTGCTTCGTCGATGGATTCTTCCCCTATGCCTGATCGCGTGAAGGAACACGTGTTTGCTCTGGATGCTCGGTGGTGCGATGAGCTGGAGGAGGTCCTGTTCAGCGACCCGGTCCCGAATCTGTACTCCATTGAGCATTATTTGGCGTGCCCTCTTCCGGTGAGGGCGCCGAGCATTCCGTTGCACTACTATCAGGGTTTTGTGGGCTGTGAGCGTGACGGTCAGCTGTGCTGTGTGCTGTTGCTGGGTTCGAATGTGGTGCCGGTGCGGCTGTGCGGTGCCGCTATTGAACATGTCGCCGTTGAACATGCTGAACACGATGCGGATTCTCACGACGGTGAAACGTTGGATACCCCCACCCTGGATGCTACGGCGCTCGCGCATCGTGATGCTCTAGCGCAGTTGCTGTTGCAGGTGGGTTCTCGTCTGGATTCTATGTTCGGTGAGAGCGCCTTCGTGATGCCCCTGTGGACGCGCATGCAGGAGCTGTGCGAGCAGACTCAGGGCGGTAAGGGGTCGGTTCCGCTACTGCAGATGCTACAGCCGAGCCTGCGGGATGGGTGCGATCATCGTGCGCGGGTTCTTTCGGAGCGGCCCGTGCAGCCGCTACTGTACCTGCCTCCGGAGAAGGACCTCGCCAGCTTCTACGACGCGGAGCTTCCCGAGCTGCCGGCGCACCTGCCCGCACCCCTCAAACCGGAAGACGCCCCCGCCGGCGCTTTCCAATTCATTGACGAGTCTGCCGGGTATGCGCGCCTCGCTACCTCTGCGGACCTGGGGGAGCTGCTACCCGCCGCAGCCGCCATGTTCACCGAGGAAGTCGGCTTCGACCCGATCGCCCGCTACGGTGACGGCTACGCGGCGCGCCTGCGCACGCTCATCGCCGGCCAGCGCAGCGCCATTGTCACCGATGTGAACGGGCGCGTCATCTTCAAGGCGGATGCGGGCATCGTGAACCTGGACGCCGCGCAGGTGCAGGGCGTGTGGCTGCACCCGGACTACCGCGGCTACGGGCTGGCTAAGCCGTTCTTCGCCGCCGCCGCGCAGATTCTGCAACGCCACTACCCGCACTTGAGCCTGTACGTGAACGACTACAACGCCCGCGCGCTCGCCATGTACCGGGGGACCGGTTGGGAGCAGATTGGGCAGTTCTCAACCATCATTTTCGAGCGCTAAACACGCCGAACCCTAAAACGCTATAAAATTAAAGACGACTGTGCCTATTTGCGGCTCACCCGGTGAGCTACGGGCACCCCACCTAAACCTATCGACCTTTCAAGGAGAATCGTGGTACTTCGCCTTTCCAACCTCTTCGTGCGCACTCTGCGCGAGGACCCCGTAGATGCCGAGGTCGCCAGCCACAAGCTGCTGGTCCGCGCCGGTTACATCCGCCGCGCAGCCCCCGGCGTGTACACCTGGCTGCCCCTGGGCCTGAAGGTACTGCGCAAGGTCGAGAACATCATCCGTGAAGAGATGGACGCCATCGGTGCGCAGGAAGTTCACTTCCCCGCACTGCTGCCCCGCGAACCCTACGAGGCAACTAACCGCTGGGACGAGTACGGCGACAACCTCTTCCGCCTCAAGGACCGTAAGGGTGCAGACATGCTGCTGGCACCCACCCACGAGGAAATGTTCACCCTGCTGGTTAAGGACCTGTACTCCTCCTACAAGGACCTGCCTGTTTACCTGTACCAGATTCAGACCAAGTACCGCGACGAGGCGCGCCCCCGCGCGGGTCTGCTGCGCGGCCGCGAGTTCGTCATGAAGGACTCCTACTCCTTCAACATTGACGATGAGGGCCTGAACGAGGCGTACATGGCTCACCGTGCCGCATACCAGCGCATCTTCGAGCGCCTGGGTCTGGAGATCGTCATTGTGACCGCACAGTCCGGCGCAATGGGCGGCTCCCGCAGTGAAGAGTTCCTGCACCCGACCCCCATCGGTGAGGACACCTTCGTGCGTTCGGCTGGCGGCTACGCTGCGAACGTTGAGGCCGTCACCACCGTGGTTCCCGAGGAAATCGAAATCACCGAGGACACCCCGGCGGCACTCGTTGTGGACACCCCCGACTCCGCCACCATTGAGACCCTGGTGGAGCGCATGAACGAACTGCACTCCGAGGTTATCGGCGGCACCCTGGATGCTTCGCAGACCCTCAAGTGCTTCCTGGGCACCGTCATCACCCCCTCCGGCGAGCGTAAGGTCTTCGCCGTGGGCGTTCCCGGCGACCGTGCCGTGGACCTGGGGCGCGTTGAGGTCAACATCGGTGCCCTGCTGGGCATCGGCGGCGAGGTTGAGGTTGAGGCAGCCAGCGAAGAGGACCTGAAGGCATACCCGCAGCTGGTCAAGGGCTACATTGGCCCCGGCCTGAGCCTGGACGCGCCCCTGTTCGGTGCGCACACCGAGGACGAGGATGCGGTAGCTTCCGCAACCGGTATTCCCTTCTTCGTTGACCCCCGCGTGGTGCGCGGTACCCGCTGGGTGACCGGCGCAAACGAAGAGGGCAAGCACGTGGCGAACCTGGTCTTCGGCCGCGACTTCACCGCCGACGGCGTGATTGAGGCGTGCGAGGTGCGCGAAGGCGACCCGGCACCGGACGGCTCCGGTGAACTGGTGGCAGCCCGCGGTATCGAGATGGGCCACATCTTCGCCCTGGGCCGCAAGTACGCTGAGGCACTGGGTCTGAAGGTTCTGGACCAGAACGGCAAGCTGCAGACCGTGACCATGGGCTCCTACGGCGTGGGCGTGACCCGCGCACTGGCTGCTATCGCCGAGGGTAACCACGACGAGAAGGGCCTGATCTGGCCGCGCAACCTGGCACCGGCAGACGTGCACATCGTCGTTACCGGCAAGGACGCAGCATCCCACGAGTACGCTGAAAAGCTCAGCGCATCTCTGGAATCCGCCGGCCTGCAGGTCATGCTGGACGACCGCCCGAAGACCAGCCCCGGCGTGAAGTTCGGCGACGCCGAGCTGCTGGGCGTGCCCACCATCCTGGTGATTGGTCGCGGCTTCAAGGACGGCGTGCTGGAGCTGAAGGACCGCCGCAGCGGTGAGGCTCGCGAGGTGTCCGTCGAGAACGCGGTGGCTGAGGTCATCGCTGAGGTGCGCGCGCCTAAGGCACGCCACTAGCCCGCTAAGACGTAAAACCGTCGCCACCTGCCCCGCCTCCCCGGAGGTGGGGCAGGGTAGCGGCGGAAGAATGAAAGAAGAGAACTATGGCATATAAGCCGAAGCGTTCTGGCTCTAAGAAGAGCGCCCCGAATGCGCGCGCTCGCCGTGCCGCATCCCGAGTGGCGAACGGTGTGAACACTTCCCGTACTCGCGCTGAGCGTGAGCCCGTGGTGGAGGCACCGGTGCGCGTGGGTACCCGCGCAATCCGTGAGGAAGAGGTTGCCGAGGCGATTGCCCCGGTGATTTCCGAGTTCTCGCTGGTGCTGGAGGGCCTGAAGATTTCGGGTCCGGCGGCGAACCGTACCGTGAAGATTACGGTGGACTACACCGCTGAGCGTACCGATTCGCTGTCGCTGGATTCTCTGGCGGAGATTTCCGGTGCGATTTCGAGCGCTCTGGACCGCGCGGATGAGAACGACGAGTTCTTCCCGTACGAGCTGGAGGTGTCCTCGCCGGGTGCTACCCGTGCCCTGACCGAGCGCCGCCACTGGGAACGTGCCCGTACCCGCCTGATTGCGGTCACCGCACCCGACGGCACCGAGTACCTGGCGCGTCTGCACGAGGTGCAGGATGAGGGTCCGGTGCTGGCTCGTAAGAAGAACACGAAGAAGGGCCAGAAGGAGTCGTACCACGAGCCGAGCTTGCTTCCGTGGGAAAATATTGCTTCTGCTCACGTCGAGATTGACTTCAATTCGCCCGCTGAGCCGGTAGAATAGAGTTATTAAAGCTTCAGGCACGGGGTGCTCCGTGCCAGGTATATACCGTTCGGGAGCCGGGGCGCACTAAGCGTCCCGGCGCCGTGCTAACTGGGAAAGGCTGAAAAGCGTGGAGGATATTAAAACTATTGACCTGGGCGCACTGCGCGCATTGGCGAAGCAGCGCTCTCTCGTCATGGAGGAGCTCTTCACCCTGGTTGAGAACGCCCTGCTGCTCGCGTACATGAAGCAGCCCGGCGCTATTAAGGGCTCTCGTGCCGTCATCGACCGTACTACCGGCGAGTTCGTCATTCTGGCTCCCGAGCTTGATGAGGACAACCAGAAGATTGACGAGTTCGACGATACCCCGAACAACTTTGGCCGTATCGCTGCCGCAACCGTCCGTCAGGTGCTGTCGCAGCGTCTGCGTGACGCTGAGGACGCATCCGTTCTGGGCGAGTTCAAGGACCGTGAGGGCACCCTGGTGTCCGGCGTGATTCAGCAGGGCAACAACCCGCGTATGGTTCAGGTTGACCTGGGCACCGTTGAGGCTGTTCTGCCCAGCAACGAGCAGGTTCCGGGCGAGAAGTACCTGCACGGTACCCGCCTGCGCGCCTACCTGGTTGAGGCTCGCCGCGGCCCCAAGGGTCCCTCGATTGTGGTTTCTCGTTCGCACCCGAACCTGGTTCTGCGCCTGTTCGAACACGAGGTTCCCGAAATTTCTGAGGGCCTAGTTTCCATTAACTCCATCGCACGTGAAGCTGGCCACCGCTCCAAGATTGCTGTGTCTGCGAAGAACCCGACCATTAATGCGAAGGGTGCGTGCATCGGCGATATGGGTGCCCGCGTGCGTGCGGTTGCTGCCGAGCTGAACGACGAGAAGATTGACATTGTCGACTACTCGACCGATCCGGCAACCTTCATCGCTGCGGCGCTGTCCCCGGCGAAGGTTACCGAGGTCATTATCGCGAACCCGCGTGAGTACTCCGCTCGTGCCGTGGTTCCGGATGACCAGCTGTCCCTGGCTATCGGCCGTGAGGGTCAGAATGCGCGTCTGGCAGCGAAGCTGACCGGCTGGCGTATCGATATTCTCTCCGAGTCCAAGTACGCTCAGGTTCGTGCCGAGGAAGAGGTTGCAGCTCGCGTGGCTCGTAGCCTGGCTGAAGAAGCTGCAGTTGAAGAGGCAGCAGAAGAGTCCGCACAGGACGCTGAATAAGCATTAGCCCCGGTGAGGGGCGTATCCCGCGGCATATCCTTTTGATGCAGGCGCAAGATATCGGGCAGGTACGTGCCCGGTGTTCTTGCGCCTGCGTCACAGTTTTGCCCATGATTCTTAAAAACGGGATACACTATTAAGATGTGCCGGTGTGTAACCGGGCGCTTTAACGCGCCCTCGCACACACCGGATAGAACATCACGAATGTACTGCGAACGCGGTTCTGCACACACGCTAGAGAGGGGAGAGGACCATGAGCGATCACGACCTCACCGCAACCTCCGAAGCGTTTGAAGGACCGGTCCGCACCTGCATCGGATGCCGTGCCCGCGATGAACAGCGCAACCTGCTGCGCATCGCCCGCACACCCGTCACGTCTGCTACCGAGCAGGCGGAAACCCCGCCCTATCAGCCCGATACGGCGGGAACTATGCCCGGACGAGGCGCTTGGATCCATCCGAGCGAAAAGTGCGTAGCCGCTCTGCAGAAAAAGAACGGTCTGGCGCGCGCCTTCAAAAAAGCGGTCCCTGCAGCCCAGCTGCAGGCGTGCTGCGAGCAGATTCGAGCCGTGATTGCGGACTCGACCCCCTCGTAGACGCTTTTCGGGTATATGCCCTCTGTAAGTCAACGAGTTTGACGACTTCTTATCTGAAAGCGAGTCAGAAAACTGATGGATATCTAATGAGTGCCGCGAAATGAGTACCCTTTCGTGCTCACCCACCGGCAATTTCACGAATTGGCGCGCCTTCGGGCGTGCACCCCGTAAACATTAGTGTCCGCACCATTCCCGGTGCGGACCGGGAATGGAGAAAATTTGGCTCAGCCTCGAGTACACGAGTTTGCTAAAGAAGTAGGCGTACCTTCCAAGGAAGTTATCGCCAAGCTCAAGGATATGGGCGAGTTCGTTAAGAGCTCCTCTTCCACCCTGAACCCCATGGTTCTGAAGAAGCTGCGCGCGGAATTCCCCGCCGCAGCCGTTAAGCCTGCCGCAAAGGCAGGTCCCGCAGAGTCGGCCGCTAAGCCGGCTCCCAAGCCCGCAGCGGCTAAGCCTGCCGCTAAGCCGGCTCCCAAGCCCGCAGCGGCTAAGCCTGCCGCTAAGCCGGCACCCAAGCCCGCAGCGGCAAAGCCTGCCGCTAAGTCGGCACCCAAGCCCGCAGCTGAGAGCGCAGCTCCCAAGCCTGCAGCAGCTAAGCCCGCCGCAAAGCCGGCAGCAGCACCCAAGCCCGGCGGCCCCCGCCCGGGTAACAACCCCTTCGCATCCCAGCAGGGCATGGCACGCCCCGAGGCAGCACCGAAGCCGGCAGCACCCAAGCCTGCCGCTCCGAAGCCCGGCCCCAAGCCCGGTCCTCGCCCCGGTAACAACCCCTTCGCATCCCAGCAGGGCATGAAGCGTGGCGGCGGCGACTCCCAGCGTTCCGGCGGTCCCCGTCCGGCACGTAACGGTCGTCCCGGTGGCAACGGTGGCGCACGCCCCGGCGGTAACGGCGGTCCCCGCCCCGCAGGTGGCGCACGTCCCGGTGGTAACGGCGGTCCTCGCCCGGCAGGTGGCGCACGTCCCGGTGCACCCCGTCCGGCTGGTGGCGGCGGCGCACGCCCGAACCCCTCGATGATGCCCAAGGTTTCCAACGTTGGTGGCGGCGCGTCCGGTTCCAACAACGGTGGCGGTAACGGCGGCGGCGCACGTCGCGGCGGCGGTTCCGGCGGCTTCAACCGCGGTCCGGGTCGTCCCGGCCCCGGCGGTCGCGGTAATGCACAGGGTGCATTCGGTCGCGGTGGCTCCAAGCGTAAGGGCCGCAAGTCCAAGGCAGCTCGCCGCCATGAGCAGGAGCAGCTGAACGCACCGGCACCCGGTGGCGTGGTTGTTCCTCGCGGCGACGGCTCGACCGAGATTCGTCTGCGCCGCGGCGCGTCCATCATGGACTTCGCTGAGAAGATTGGTGCAAACCCGGCATCGCTGATTACGGTTCTCTTCCACCTGGGTGAGATGGCTACCCAGACTCAGTCCCTGGACGAGGAGACCTTCGAGCTGCTGGGTGCCGAACTGGGTTACGTCATCAAGATCGTTTCCCCGGAGGATGAGGAGCGCGAGCTGCTCGAATCCTTCGACATCAACCTCGAAGCCGAAGCAGAAGCTGAGGGCGAGGACGTCCTGGAGGTTCGTCCCCCGGTTGTTACCGTCATGGGTCACGTTGACCACGGTAAGACCCGCCTGCTGGACGCTATCCGTAACACCAACGTCATTGAGGGTGAGGCCGGCGGCATTACCCAGCACATTGGTGCATACCAGGTCCACACCACCGTTGAGGGTGAAGACCGCGCGATTACCTTCATCGATACCCCCGGTCACGAGGCGTTCACCGCTATGCGTGCCCGTGGTGCGAAGGTCACCGACGTGGCAATCCTCGTGGTCGCAGCTGATGACGGCGTTATGCCCCAGACCGTTGAGGCACTGAACCACGCACAGGCAGCTAACGTGCCGATCGTGGTTGCTGTGAACAAGATCGATAAGGAAGGCGCGTCCCCGGAGAAGATCCGTGGCCAGCTCACCGAGTACGGTCTGATCCCCGAAGAGTACGGTGGCGACACCATGTTCGTGGACGTCTCCGCTCGCAACGGCACCAACATCGACGAGCTGCTTGAGGCTGTCACCCTGACCGCTGACGTGCTCGAACTGACCGCTAACCCGAACAAGGAAGCACGCGGTGTTGCTATTGAAGCAAACCTGGACAAGGGCCGCGGTGCGGTTTCCACCGTCCTGGTTCAGTCCGGTACCCTGCACGTCGGTGACGCTATCGTTGCCGGTGTTGCTCACGGTCGCGTTCGTGCAATGTTCGATGAGAACGGTCAGGCTGTGAAGGAAGCTGGCCCGTCCCGCCCCGTTCAGGTGCTGGGTCTGTCCACCGTTCCTCGTGCAGGCGACACCTTCCTCTCCACCGAGGAAGAGCGTACCGCTCGTCAGATCGCTGAGAAGCGTGAGGCTGCTGATCGTAACGCTCAGCTGGCTAAGCGTCGTAAGCGCGTGACCCTCGAGTCCTTCGACGCCGCTGTGGCTGAGGGCAAGATGGACACCCTGAACCTGATCATTAAGGGTGACGTCTCCGGTGCTGTCGAAGCGCTGGAAGAGTCCCTGATGAAGATCGACGCCGGTGGCGACGAGGTTCAGCTGCGCGTCATCCACCGCGGTGTGGGTGCTATTACCCAGAACGACGTGAACCTGGCTACCGTGGACAACGCGGTCATCATCGGCTTCAACGTCCGCCCGGCAGAGCGCGTTGCAGAACTTGCCGACCGCGAAGGCGTCGAGATGAAGTTCTACTCGGTCATCTACCGTGCGATTGAGGAAATTGAGCAGGCCGTCAAGGGTATGCTCAAGCCCGAGTACGAGGAAGTGGAGCTCGGCTCCGCAGAGATCCGCGAGGTCTTCCGCTCCTCCAAGTGGGGCAACATCGCAGGTTCGATCGTCAAGAACGGCATCATCAAGCGCAACGCCAAGGCACGCCTGGTGCGCGACGGTTCTGTGGTGGCAGACAACCTCACCATCGAGTCGCTGCGTCGTTTCAAGGACGACGCTACCGAGGTTCGCGAAGGTTTCGAGTGTGGTATTGGCCTCGGCTCCTTCAACGACATCAAGGAAGGCGACATTATCGAGACTTGGGAGATGCGCGAAAAGCCGCGTGTCTAAGACTCACACGCTGATGCGCCCGTCACCCGCTAGTGTTCCCGCACCCGCAGGCTTCTAAAACTGGAGCCTGCGGGGCGGGTGCTGGCGGGGCGGGCGCTTCCGCATTACCTGGAACGCCTCCGTAATACCCCGAGTGTTCGCGGAAGCACCACGATATTTCACCACGAGATTTCAAGGAGAAACACATGGCTGATGCAGCCCGCGCGGCACGACTTGCCGACCGCATCAAGGTAATTGTGGCGAAGGCGCTGGAGCGTCGTGTTAAGGATCCCCGCCTCGGTTTTGTGACCATTACCGATGCCCGCGTGACCAACGACCTGCAGCACGCAACCCTGTACTACACCGTGTTCGGTTCCGAAGAGGACGCCGCAAACACCAAGAAGGCGCTGGAATCCGCTAAGGGTATTCTGCGCGCTGAGGTGGGTAAGAACATTACTGCCCGCCTGACCCCCACCCTGACTTTCGTCGCTGACGAGGTTCCCGAGAACGCCTTCCACATTGAGGCGCTTCTGCGTGAGACTCGCGAGCGCGACGCCGCCCTGGCTGCTGCAGCTGAGGGTGCCGAGTACGCTGGTGAGGCTGACCCCTACAAGAAGGACGAGCCTGCCGAGGGTGAGGACGCCTAAGTGGCGAAGAAACAACCTCAGGGCCCGTCCGGCCTGATGGTCATTGATAAGCCCGCCGGGATGAGCAGCCACGACGCGGTCTCTCAGATGCGTCGTATTGCTGGCACCCGGCGGGTCGGTCACGCCGGTACGCTGGATCCCGCCGCGACCGGCGTGCTGATTTTGGGCATCAATAAGGCAACGAAGTTGCTGACCTACCTGGTCGGTCAGGATAAAACCTATGACGCGACGATTCGCCTGGGCATTGAGACGCTGACTGAGGACGCCGAGGGTGAGCACACCGCCGCGCATCCGGATGCCGTTGAGGCGCTGACCGGTCTGGACGCTGAGCAGATGCGTGCGCGCATCCTGGAGGCTGTGGCGCAGCTCAGTGGCGATATTCTGCAGGTTCCTTCTGCGGTATCCGCTATTAAGATCAACGGTGTTCGCTCGTATGCGCGTGTGCGTAGCGGTGAGCAGGTTGAGTTGGCGGCGCGTCCGGTGACGATTAGCGAGTTCACGGTACATTCCATCAACCCTGGTTTTGCCGAGTACGTGATTGAGGACCCCGAGAACGAGGGCGAACACGCGGCAACCTCGGTTCCCGTGATTGACTGCAAGGTGACGGTTTCGTGCTCTTCGGGCACCTATATTCGTGCCCTGGCGCGTGATCTGGGCAAGATTCTGGGCACCGGTGGCCACCTGACGGCTCTTCGCCGTACCCGTGTGGGTGCGGTGGTGCTTGAGGACGCCGCCGATTTGGCGCTGCTGAAGCAGCGCCGTGAAGAATCCGAGGCACCGCTGGAAGATTTGCCGTTGCTTCCCCTGGAGGAGGCAGCACGCCGCATCTTTGGTGCGCGTGAGCTCTCTGCCGCGGAGGCGAGCGATATTTCTTACGGTCGTCGTATTAGCCCCAGCGGTGACGGTTCCGTGGTGAAGCGTTCTGTGCACGCGAGCGCGGATGAGTCCGGCGCGGTGCAGCATGCCAGCGTTGAGGGTATTGTGGCGGGCTTCGCCCCGGACGGTACCCTGGTTGCCCTCCTGGAGAATAAGAAGCAGCGCGGGAAGGTGCTGGCCGCCCCGGTGCTGGTTTTTGAGGCGAATCGTTCCTTCAACTAGGCGTTGAAGGCTTATGATGGGCGAAGAGGGTTCGGTGTTTGTGCCTACCCATAGCTGATTGCCCAAACCTGAATCCTTCAATCCTGATTGATTCAGCACCTATCGAACGTGCGCCCTACCGAATGTGCGCCCTATTCATTCAACACGCTAACGTGTACAACCCCTGAACACACATGACTACTCGTGCGGGTGCCGCCTGGCCCTGCTGAAGGAGAGAAGATGAGCGAGAACCAGAGCTCTGCTAAGAAGGCGAGTGAGCCTCGTACCGCGCCGGTACCCCGCGTGGAGTCTGCACAGGCTGAAACTGCCGCAAAGGCGGGTGCCGCTAAGCCTGCTGAGCCTATTTCTGCGGCGAAGGCACCCGAGGGTGTTCGTGTAGCTGCACCGGCGTCCGGCGATAAGGCGTCGCAGAAGGCCGATAAGAAGGCTGAGAAGAAGGCAACCCGCGAGGCGTTTGCCCGCCCCAAGAGCATTGAGGAGGCGGCTAAGCCTCAGAACCGTGCAGCGTTCCGCGCGGCGGTGGCGCTGTACGGTCTGTTCATGATTGCGTACGGTGTGTGGCAGGTTCTGGGCGGTATCCGCGTCATTCCGGATGCGCCTCAGGATTTTGCAAACCCCTCGGTCCAGTCGAACTACGTGTTCTTCGCGGCAACCTATGTGGGTGTGGGCCTGTCCTTCGTGTTCATTGCCATTAAGTTCAAGTGGGTGAACATGCTCGCGTTCTCCTGCCTGGTGGTTTTCCTGGGCGGTGTGGGTCGTATCCTGTCGTGGGCGTTTTTCGGCACCCCGCACTGGTCGCTGATCGTGCTGATGGTGACTGAGCTTGTGATTCCGCCCTGCCTGCTGGTCTGGTACGGCTGGATTAACAAGTCCAATAAGATTCGCGAGGAGATGCTGAAGGCTTCTCGTAACCAGGCTCGTAAGTAGTCGTAACGCCCGGGAAGGTTCCTGCCGCACGGTGGGGTGCCTGCCCGGGCTTTTTGCTGGGTGGGTGCTGCGCATGGATTTTCCAGGTGCTGAGGCTGCACAGTTGCGTGTCAGATACCCCGCCGCATCCGCAAAAGTGGGGGAGAAGGCACCGCCTGCGAGGGGCGCCGTTCCATTCCCTGTTGATTCCCGTTTTGAATTCTGCATCCTGCCGCCTGTGGTCTAGGATGGTTAGGTACATTTATCTTTTTCAGGAGAGCCTGTGACCCTCTACACCGCTTTGAGCGAGGTCCCCGCCGGCTACGGCCCCTCGGTCGTGACCATCGGCAATTTTGACGGCGTGCACCGTGGACATGCCCGCGTGATTTCGCGCGTGGTCTCCCTTGCTGAAGAGCACGGTTTGAGCTCTATCGCGGTCTCTTTTGACCCGCACCCGATGCAGGTGCACCGTCCCGAGGCGGCCCACCACGACATTATGGGTCAGGGTTCGCGCCGCTACTTCATGTGCCTGCTGGGTCTGAACGACTACCTGCTGCTGAACTACAACCTGGAGTTCGCTTCGCAGACCCCCGAAGAGTTCGTGAAGTCCACCTTCGTGGATGCGCTGAACGCGCGTTTCGTGGTCATCGGTGACGACGTGCGCTTTGGTAAGAACAACTCCGGCGACCTGAACACCATGCGTGAGCTGGGGGAGAAATACGGCTTTGAGGTGGTTGTCGTTGAGGATTTGATGGTGGATGAGAACACCCGCTGCTCCTCGACCCGCATCCGCCAGCTGTTGCTGGAGGGCGATATGCCCGCGGCAACCGAGCTACTGGGCCGCCACCACATGATGGCTGGTGAGGTCGTACACGGTCTGGCGCGCGGCCGCGAGTTGGGCTTCCCGACCGCGAATCTTGAGCTTGAGGCGCGCGGCCTGATTCCCGCCGACGGCGTGTACGCCGGCTGGCTGGTGGACGAATCCGGTAACCGTCACCCCTCCGCTATTTCGGTGGGTACGAACCCGACCTTTGACGGTATTGAGCACCGCCAGGTTGAGGCGCACGTGATTGACCGCCCGGAAGAGCGCGTGGAGGATTTCAACCTGTACGGTCAGCGTGTGCTGATTGAGTTCGTGAAGCGTCTGCGCCCCATGGTGGCGTACACCGGTGTTGAGGCGCTGATCGAGCAGATTAACGATGACGTGGTGCAGACCCGCGAGGTGCTGGCTGAGGACGCGAAGAACTACTGCCCGCCGGAGTGCCCGGTGCAGGCGGAAGTGAAGCATCCCCACTTCTAAGAGCAACATCCTGCGCTCATAGCTTTTGCCTTTAACGGCTTTGAAGCCCCGACGGTAAGATTTTCGGATCTGCCGCCGGGGCTTTTGCGTACCCGACCGGATGCGCAAAAGCGGGCACCTTCTTCGCACCTGACCGCCCGCGCCTTCCGACGAAACCTCGTGCCCCGCGCACGCCTTGACGTTCTGCGCTGCACGCCTTGATGTCCTGCGCCTTCCGTGAGGCACCCCTGTTTTAGTCGCCCCCGTTTTAAGAGAAGATAGAGTCATGGAAAAAATGAACGTCGAATCCTTCAACCTCGACCACCGCGCCGTAGCAGCACCCTACGTGCGTATCGCAGACCGCAAGGTCCTGCCCGGTGGCGACACCCTCATCAAGTACGATATCCGCTTCACCCAGCCGAACACCGCGCACCTGGAAATGCCGACCGTGCACTCCATCGAGCACCTGAGTGCCGAGCACATGCGCAACCACACCGACCGTCTGATTGACTTCTCCCCGATGGGCTGCCAGACCGGTTTCTACGCGCTGACCCTGGGCCTGGAGCCCGAGGAGTTCTTCCCCATCTTGGAAGCAACCCTCAACGACATCCTCAACGCGACCGAGGTTCCCGCGGCGAACGAGGTGCAATGCGGTTGGGGCGCTAACCACACCCTCGAAGGTGCGCAGGCTGCGGCTCGCGAGTTCCTCGCGGCACGCGATGAGTGGGCGCAGGTGATGGCGTAATGAGCGCACAGATTCCTGACGCTTTCGCATCCGCCTTCAACCCGGTGGACTTTGACCCGAACGCTTTCGACCCGGCTGAGGCATTCAACAGCATGTTTGAACTGATGGACGGCATGTCCAACGCCATCATCATTCAGGTGGCTATGGACGAGGAGCTCGCACCCTTCCTGAAGGTCACCGAGGAGCTGCAGCCCTCCTTCACCGAGGGCGCCGCAGTATTCCACCCGCGTTACCTGCAGGTGGGCGAGGACCAGGTTCCGCTGCTGCTGGTTCGCTCCAAGATTGGTCTGGTGAACGCGGCGAGCGCCGTCACCGAGGCGATTAGCTACTCCTCGAACTGCCTGGGCGTCATCAGCGCAGGTACCGCCGGCGGTTTGGCTCGCGGCATTAACGTGGGCGACGTGCTGATTGGCGAGAACTACACCTACACTGACGCCGACGCGACCGCGTTCGGTTACGCGCGCGGCCAGGTTCCGGGCATGCCCGAAAGCTACGACGGCCAGGTGGACGAGTGGCAGGATGCCCTGGAGCATGCGCTCGCCGCACTTGAGCCGGTGCGTGAGCAGGCTGAGAGCGTGTGGGAGGTGCACCGCGGCCAGATGCTGGCGGGTAACTCCTTCGTAACCGCCCACAACGTGAAGGACACCCGCGAGGCATTCGAGGGCGCCATCAGCACCGACATGGAAACCACCGCTATTGCGCAGGTCTGCCACAACTACGAGATTCCGTTTATCGGAGTGCGTTGCGTGTCTGATCTGTGCGGCCCGGAGGCTGACCAGGACTTCCACCTCTCCGTGGATGTGGTGGCTCCTCGTTCGGCTCGTTACGCGCTGCAGCTGGCTGCTGAGCTGTGGACCGAAGCACAGCTAGAGGCGCTGGAGCTGGCTCTCTAAAGCTCTAGAACTAAAGCTCTAGAGCATGCGGCACGAAGTGAGCTCGCATGCGGCAAGTGCCGGGGCGTGAACCTGACGGGTTTGCGTCCCGGTTCTTTTGTGCCGGTATTTTTGTACCGGTTCTTTTGTACTGGTTTTCGTACCCCAGTCTTTTTATGATCAGGCACTTTGATGTACCCGGTCCGTAAGAAATGCAGAAATATTAACCGCGGTGAATATACATTCTGTGTGTCGTGGAGTACTATGAATGTGGAAACTGTCCGATCTCACAGAGGAGTACGTCGTGAAGTTCTGCCCGACTCTCGCCTCCGTCACCGGTCTGCTCGGTGGCTACAAGGTTGCATCTAGCACCGGCATCCGCCCGCTCGGTGGCGCTGTCCTGGCACTGTGCGGTGCCGTGGCTTACAAGAATTGGAAGCGTAAGGCTGGCGCAGGCCGTGCCACCTTCCTCACCGCTGTCTACCTCGGCGCGTTCGGCGCCGCTCATCCGCTCGCCAAGAAGCTTGGCGCGTGGCCTGCAGTCTACACCGTGACTGCTGCAACCGCTCTGTGCTCTATCGTCATTGGACGTAAGCGACAGAAGTAGTCTTTGACGAAAAGACGGCGGAAAGGCAACGTTGCCTTCCCGCCGTCTTTTGCGTTCCCTCCCACCGTACCGGTTGGGTGGGGATGCGATGGGGCGACGCGCGAAGGCAACATCTTCCGCGTAACGCCCCATCACTCGATGGGGAGTGAATCAACCGGTACCGCTCTCAGCCGCCTGCTGAGCTGCGGCACCACCCGATAAGTTTCCCCGCCACCGGCGGGTACACCCCACGAGGTAAAGGAAAAGAAGAAGATGAATACCACTCCGGACTCATCCCCGGTACAGCAGGGCGTAGCTGAGGCTACCTCCGAGAGCCCGCAGCTAGCGCGTGGACTCTCCCTGCGCCACATCATGTTCATCGCCCTCGGCTCCGCCATCGGCACCGGCCTGTTCTACGGCTCGGCATCCGCCATTCAGCTGGCGGGCCCCTCCGTGCTGCTTGCCTACGTTATTGGCGGCGCGGCAGTGTTCATGGTGATGCGCGCAATGGGCGAACTCGCCCTGGCGCACCCGGTCTCCGGAGCGTTCTCCGAATACGCGACCCGCTACCTCGGACGCTGGGCGGGTTTTGTGACCGGCTGGACCTACGCCCTGGAGATGGCGCTGGTCGCCATTGCGGACGTCACCGCCTTTGCCGTGTACATGAAGTTCTGGTTCCCGAACAGCCCCTCCTGGATTTGGATCGTCTCGGTTCTGCTGATTCTGCTCGCCATTAACCTGGCGAAGGTCAAGGCGTTTGGTGAGACCGAATTCTGGTTCACGCTCGTGAAGGTCAGCGCCATTGTCGCCATGATTGTTGGCGGTATCGCCCTGCTCTTCGTGGGTGTGCAGGCGCACGACTCCGTGGCGCCCTCGGTTACGAACCTCTGGGCTCTTGAAGGCGGCTTCTTCGCGAACGGTTTTACCGGCTTCCTCGCCTGCTTTACCGTGGTGATGTTTGCCTTCGGCGGTATCGAGAACATCGGTATTGCCGCCGGTGAGGCGAAGGACCCGCGCACCTCGATTCCCAAGGCGATTCGCACGGTGCCGTTCCGCATCCTCATCTTCTACATTCTGACCCTGTCGGTCATCATGTCCCTGTACCCCTGGTACTCGGTGACCAAGGCGAACTCGCCGTTCGTGCAGATTTTTGAGGGTCTGGGCATTCCGGCTGCTGCTTCAATTCTGAACGTGGTCATCATTACCGCCGCCATCTCTGCGCTGAACGCGGACGTGTACGGTGCCGGCCGCATGATGTACGGCCTGGCGAAGCAGAACCTGGCGCCGGCTTCCTTTGCGAAGGTTACCAAGAACGGTGCGCCCTGGATGACCACCCTCATCATGGTGCTGGTTATGGCGGTCGGCGTGATCGTGAACGTGCTCTTCGAGAACGCGTTCGAGGTGGTCGCCTCCCTGGCAACCTTCGCGACCGTATTCGTGTGGGTCATGATTCTGCTGGCGCACATTGCCTTCAAGCGTAGCGGTGCCGATACCGAGGCGCAGCCGGTACGCCAGCCCCTGTGGCTGAGCTACCTGGCGTTGGCGTTCATGATCTTTATCGTGGTGCTCTTCGGTTGCTTCGCCGATACCCAGCTGGCGCTGGTGATGGGCGCACTCTGGTGCCTGTTCCTGCTGGGCTACTACCGCCTCGTGGTGGTCCGCGCTCGCAGTGAAGCATAAGCACTGAATAAACGTAGAGCCCACCGAATAAACGTAGAGCCCGGTATGAGAAACCAGCTGTGAAACTCGGCTGTGAAGCCCAGCGACCGGTAGTGTGATGAGCTACCTGTCGCCGGGCTTCTGCTCACCCTTCCACGAAAGCGCCCCGGTAGCGTAGAATGGGAAGAACGCGTCTGCAGTCCGCAGTAGACGACGTGTATTTACAGGGCGTAAGCCCACCACCCGACGGCAACCGTCCGTACGGGACGTATGCGGTACTAACTCTAGGAGTTAAAAGTGGCACTGGATCCCGCTGTCAAGCAGGCAATCATCAAGGAATACGCAACCCACGAGGGCGACACCGGTTCGCCCGAGGTTCAGATTGCAGTTCTGTCTCGTCGTATCGCCGACCTGACCGAGCACCTGAAGTTCCACAAGCACGATCACCACTCCCGTCGTGGCCTGATGATCCTTGTTGGTCGTCGCCGCAACATGCTCGGCTACCTGAAGAGCGTCGACATCGAGCGTTACCGTTCGCTGATCGAGCGCCTGGGTCTGCGCCGATAAAACAGGAGCGTCTTGACGCTTTTGTGGTGATTAATCGCCTTTAGGCGGTGTGTGCGGACGTGCTGTCAGCACTACCAACCCTCCAACACGGAGGCGGGTAGCGCCAGCGCGTCCGTACTGCCGCGTTGAGGGGCGCATCTTCCGCTGGCTAAATTCCTAGCTAGATGTTTGGCTAGATTCCAAAGTTGCGTGAGAAGATGCCGCCTCACCTAAAAGAAAGAACAGAAGGCCGTACCGGCACACACGCCGCGGTCCTCGGTAGCGAATTACGGAACAACACCACCCCCACAACCGCGCCGACACACGTCGGGCACACGAAAAGGTAGGGGAGAGGTGCCGTGGTTTCCTATCGAAGGCCGACTCGTGCGCCGTACGGCCTGCCAAGAAGAAAGAAGGAACCGTGGAAGGTCCCGAAATCAAGTTTGCTGAAGTCGAAATCGACAACGGCATTCACGGTAAGCGCCACGTGCGCTTTGAAACCGGCCGCCTCGCAAAGCAGGCTGCTGGCTCCGTCCTCGTCACCATCGATGACGAGACCACCCTGCTCTCCGCAACCGCAATCGGCAAGTCTCCCCGTGAGGGCTTCGACTTCTTCCCGCTGACCGTGGACGTGGAAGAGCGCATGTACGCAGGCGGCAAGATCCCCGCATCGTACTTCCGCCGCGAAGGCCGCCCCAGCACCGAAGCAATCCTGGCTGCACGCCTGATTGACCGCCCGCTGCGCCCCGCCTTCACCAAGGGCATCCGCAACGAGGTGCAGGTCGTTGTGACCGTCCTGACCTACGAGCCGGACGAAATCTACAACACCTTCGCGATCAACGCTGCATCCGCATCGACCTCCCTGTCCGGTGCGCCGTTCAACGGCCCCATCGGTGGCGTGCGCATGGCACTGATCGACGGCCAGTGGGTCTGCTTCCCCAAGTACTCCCAGCTGGAAAACGCTGTGTTCGATATGGCTGTTGCAGGTCGTATCGTCACCAAGGCTGACGGTACCGAAGACGTCGCCATCATGATGGTTGAGGCAGAAGCAACCGACAACTCCTGGAAGCTCATCAAGGAAGACGGCCAGACCGCCCCCACCGAAGAGATCGTCGCAGAGGGTCTGGAAGCAGCTAAGCCCTTCATCGCAGCACTGTGCAAGGCGCAGGCTGACCTGGTGGCTCGCGCAGGCAAGCCCGCCCTGGAACTGCCCTTCTTCGGCGGCCACGGCGAGGACGTCGACGCAGCGGTTGAGGCATTCGCAGCAGACCGCCTGGCAGAGGTGTACTCCATCGCTGGCAAGCAGGAACGCGAAGCAGCAGCATCCGAGCTGCAGGAAGAGCTCATGGAAGCTCTCACCGGCGAAGGTAAGGAATTCGAAGAGCGCTCCAACGAGGTCTCCGTGGCATTCGCGGCACTGACCAAGCACGTGGTTCGCCAGCGCATCCTCACCGAGCAGGTTCGTATCGACGGCCGCGGCCTGACCGACATCCGCCAGCTCACCGCTGAGGTTGAAATCCTGCCCCGCGTTCACGGTTCCGCTCTCTTCGAGCGCGGCGAAACCCAGATCATGGGTATCACCACCCTGAACATGCTCAAGATGGAGCAGCAGCTGGACTCCCTGCACCCGGTCAAGTCCAAGCGCTACATCCACCACTACAACTTCCCGCCGTACTCCACCGGTGAGACCGGCCGCGTGGGTTCGCCCAAGCGCCGCGAAATCGGCCACGGTGCACTCGCAGAACGCGCAATCACCCCGGTGCTGCCCTCCCGCGAAGAGTTCCCCTACGCAATCCGTCAGGTCTCTGAGGCTCTGGGCTCCAACGGCTCGACCTCCATGGGTTCGGTCTGTGCATCGACCCTGTCCCTGCTGAACGCAGGTGTGCCGCTGCGCGCACCCGTTGCAGGTATCGCAATGGGCCTGGTCTCTGACGAGGTTGACGGCGAGACCCGCTACGCAGCCCTGACCGACATCCTCGGTGCGGAAGACGCACTGGGCGACATGGACTTCAAGGTTGCCGGTACCTCCGAGTTCGTGACCGCTATCCAGCTGGACACCAAGCTCGACGGCATCCCCGCATCCGTACTCGCTGGCGCACTGACCCAGGCACGTGAGGCTCGCCTGCACATCCTCGAGGTGCTCGTCAGCGCCATTGACGCACCGGACGAGATGAGCGAGTTCGCACCGCGTATTATCTCCGTGAAGATTCCGGTCGCCAAGATCGGTGAGGTCATCGGCCCCAAGGGTAAGATGATCAACCAGATTCAGGAAGACACCGGCGCAGACATCTCCATTGAGGACGACGGCACCGTGTACATCGGTGCAGCTGACGGCCCCTCCGCCGAGGCTGCACGTTCGGCAGTGAACGCTATCGCTAACCCGCAGGTTCCCGAGGTCGGCGAACGCTACCTGGGTACCGTGGTGAAGGTGACCGACTTCGGTGCCTTCATCTCCCTGACCCCCGGTAAGGACGGCCTGCTGCACATCTCCGAGATGCGTAAGCTCAACGGTGGCAAGCGCGTTGTTGACGCTGAGGACGTTGTCTCCGTGGGCCAGAAGGTCCAGGTGGAGATCACCAAGATTGATGATCGCGGCAAGCTCTCGCTGGCACCGGTCGTTGAGGGCGGCGACGACGAGTAGTCGTAACCCCCGCTAAGTGATGAGGGGCGTTCGGCGCACCCGGTGCGGTTCACTCCCCGCCGGATGCACCGGGCGCCCCTTCGCTGTGCTTGCCCTGCATCTTTTGATGCTCACCCACCCCACCAACTGTGGGACTGCCTACAGGCAGTGGGGCGGGAATGCTTACCTTCAGACGTACCTGTTGAAAGGTTCTTCTCTCTATGTCTATTTCCCTGCCCGTCGAGCTTGAGGCGATTGCCGAAGAGCTCAACTACGAGCACGGCCGCCTCATCTACGAGGGTGTAGGCGGTAACGAGGTGCGCCGTTCCATCCTGCCCGGTGGCGTACGCGTGATTACCGAAAAAATGCCCGGTACCCGCGGCGTATCCATCGGGTTCTGGGTGGGAGTCGGCTCCCGCGACGAAGCCCCCGGCATGCTTGGCTCCACCCACTTCCTGGAGCACCTGCTGTTCAAAGGCACCGGCACCCGCACCGCCCTGGACATCGCATCCTCCTTCGACGCGGTAGGCGGCGAATCCAACGCCCTGACCGCTAAGGAGCACACCTGCTACTACGCGCGTGTGCTCGACGATGACGCACCCATGGCGGTGGACGTCATCACCGATATGGTCACCAACGCACTGCTGGACCCGGCTCACCTGGAGCAGGAACGCGGCGTAATCCTCGAAGAGATCGCCATGGACCAGGACGACCCGACCGACGTTGCTTTCGAGAACTTCGTGGAGCAGCTCATGGGTGAGAACCCGCTGGGCCGCCCCATCGGCGGTACCCCGCAGGAGATTACCGAGGTGCCGCGTGACGCCGTGTGGGAGCACTACAAGCGCTACTACACCCCGGACCGCCTGGTCATTTCTGCCGCCGGTTCGCTGGAGCACAGCACCATGGTCCGCCTCGTGCTGGAGGCGCTGACCCGCTACGGCTGGAACCTGCAGGAGGGCGTGGCACCGGCACCGCGTCGCGTACGCACCGACAGCGGCATTGTTCCGCTGAGCGAGCTGCGTGAGGTGGAGAAGGGCTTCGAACAGACCAACATTGTGATGGGCTGCCCGAGCATTATCGCCGGTGACGACCGCCGCTACGCGATGAGCGTGCTGACCAGCGCATTCGGTGCGGGCATGTCCTCGCGCCTGTTCCAGGAGATTCGCGAGAAGCGGGGCCTGGCCTACAGCACGTTCGCGTTCTCCGGCGCGTACTCGGATGCCGGCTACTTCGGCATGTACGCGGGCTGCCTGCCCGCTAAGACCGAGCAGGTGCGCGAGGTCATGGGCTACGAGTTCGATAAGCTCGCCACCGCCGGTATTACCGAGGAGGAGCTGACGAAGGTCCGCGGCCAGCTGGCTGGCTCCACCGTGCTCGGTAGCGAGGATTCGGGCTCGCGCATGTCCCGCCTGGGCCGCGCCGAGCTGGATTCGGGACTGTTCACCAGCACCGATGAGCTGCTGGAGAAGATCCGCGCGGTCTCCCTGGAGGAGGTTCGCGACCTGGCGGCGTACCTGGGGCAGCAGCAGATGATTACCACCATCGTGCGCTAACCCCTGAACATCCCTAACGCACAACGCTGATAAGGCATAAAAACGCCCGTTCCCACACCCCACCAAATCGGGGGAGGGAACGGGCATTTTGTATGTATCGGCACCTATCGAAGAGATGCCTCCAAGTCAAAGAGATGCCTCCAAGAAGTGCTTCCGGGGGCTCTGCCGCCCATACTCTTGACGCTCAGCATGAGCGGCAGCACCCGAAAAGCTACCTTTGAGAGCTACTGCTGAGAGCTACTACTTCTGTGCCTTGGCAATAGCTTCCATCAGCACCTGGGCGTAGAGTTCCTGACCGGCAGCCTCCGGGTGAACGCCGTCAGAGGCCAGCAGACCGCTCTGAGTTTGCAGAGCCTGGCGGATCGCAGAGTTCCAATCCGCAATAATCACGCGATCAGAATGCTGAGCCGCAAACTCACGAATCTTACCGTTCGAGTAGTCAATCCAGGTCAGGTTGCGCGGGCCGTAACCGGTGACCAGCACCAGCTTAGAATCGGCAGGCATAGCCGCCAGAACCTCGTCGAGCTGACCGTCCAGAATGGTCGAGTTAGCGGTCACCGATAGCACGAAGGTCTTACGAATCTGACCGTTGGCACCCATGGATTTAATAATCGGCAGGGCCTTAGCGATGGTGCGTGCTTCCTGCGCGTCAATAGTTGCTTCGGGCATCTTGTCGTACAGCTCGGGGGATACCGCCACCACAATGGAGTCACCCACAATGGTCACCTGCGAAGAGTCAACCGAACCGGTTGCAGCCTTCGATGCCGAGGGGCTTGCCGAAGCCTTCGCGTCCTTACCCGCAGCGCTCGGGCTTGCCGATGCGCTCGCAGCCTGCGCCTCCTGACGAGCCTTCAGGCGTTCAGCGGCGGCACGCTTGCCGTCCTCAACGGACTGCTGCGCGGTAGTCATCGCCGGAGCGGTGTGCACCGCCAGACCGGTCGAAGCAGCCGCCACAACAACGGCAAGAGCCACCGAAACCGGCAGGAACTTAGTGCGTGAAGACTGGAAAGCCGCCACCACGCGATTAGCGCTACCGCGGAAACCGTAGCGGCGAATCGGGGTCTCAACCCAGCGGTACGACATCTCCGCAATGGCGAAGGTCGCCACCAGAACACCCACGTTCACCAGCGGGGAACGGTCCGCACCCAGCAGGTAGTGCATGACCACGGCGAGCGGCCAGTGCCACAGGTACAGGCCATAGGAACGTTCGCCCACCCAGCGCAGGGGAGCGAAGTTCAGCAGGCGGCGCAGCATCTCGGAGGCACCAGCGAGCATATCGGGGAGCATACCCTGAATCACGCCCAGCGCCAGCAGGGAGGCGCCGAACAGACCCCAGGGAATCGCGCCGGGTGCCGACTCGGGAACCAGAATCGCGTAGGGAATCAGCGCGAACAGGGACAACCAGCTAATCATGACGCGGGCGAACGCGACCAGACCGAAGGGCTGGGCTACGCGGTACAGTACGGACTGCTGCAGCGGCGGGTACAGCGACCAGGGGCGCGCGAACGCCAGCAAGGCGCCGAGGAGCAGGCCGTAGAGGTGCGTGTCGGTGCCGTAGTAGACGCGGCTGATGGGCGCGCCGGACATCAGAAGAGCGGTAGCAACGCTCAGTGACGCAATAATGCCCAGCACCATGACCACGCTAAAACGACGCCAGCGGCGGCGCAGCAGCAGGCCAGCAGCAACAATCAGCAGCGGCCAGACCACATAGAACTGTTCTTCCACCGCCAGCGACCAGAAGTTCGTGAAGAGCTCCGGGGAGGTCTGCGCGAAGTAGTCGTTACCGGCAAAAATGGAGATCCAGTTGGATGAGAAGGTTGCCGCACCGGCAAGCTGACGGCCCAGGTTCACCTGAATATCGCCGCCAATGAGCAGGCTGACCGGGCCGAGGACCAGAATCAGCAGGGTAATGGCGGGAAGCAGTCGGCGGGCACGGCGAATCCAGAAGCTGCCCAGGGCAATCTTGCCGGTGAGCGCACCCTCCCGCAGAAGCAGAGAGGTAATCAGGAAGCCGGAGATGACGAAGAAGATATCCACGCCAATCATGCCGCCGGGTAGTACGGTGGGCCAGAAATGGTACACCATCACGAGGAGCACAGCGATTGCTCGCAGGCCGTCCAGACCCGGCAGAATATAACGCCGGTTAGCCTCATCTGGACGCACGGAGGTGGTAAAGAGGGACTTCATACTGTCAAAGCACTCCGTAGGATGGAAAATAAAGAAATACTTCCTAATTATATGTTCGCTACCTATAGATAACGTATTAAACGGCTTGTATGACGGTCAGATTACTTCGCTTTTATGCCGCTAAGGTTCCGCAGCGTATCTCATAGCGTGTGTGCGATGGCGTGCGCCGCGCCCACACGGGGGATAATAGAGGCTGTACGTCACAGCGTCTGCCCCATCGTCGGGGTGCTAACAAGTTACGGAGGAGAGAATCATGACCCACGAGGTTGACGAAAAAATCTGGAAGGTAGCGGTACTCGGTGCCGCGGGCCGCATGGGTTCCGAGGCGGTGCGCGCCGTCAACACCTCCGCAGACATGGACCTGGTGGCGGCGCTGGGCCGCGGCGACGACCTGCAGGAGCTGGTCGATGCCGGTGCAGAGATTGTGATTGACCTGACCGTTCCCGAATCCAGCGAGGCGAATGTGCGCTTTGCGGTGGAGCACGGCATGCACGCTGTGGTGGGTACGACCGGCTGGACCCCCGAGCGTCTTGACTCCCTGCGCGAGCTGCTGGCGGAGCACCCCGAGGTGGGTGTGCTCATCGCCCCGAACTTTGCGATTGGTTCGATCCTGGCAACCGAGTTCGCGGCGAAGGCGGCACGCTACTTCGAGTCGGTAGAAATCATCGAGATTCACCACCCGAACAAGGTGGATGCCCCCTCCGGCACCGCCGTGCACACCGCCCGCAAGGTTGCCGCCGCCCGCGCGGAGGCTGGCGTGGGTGCAAGCCCGGACGCCACCACCTCCGACCCTTTGGGTTCGCGCGGCGCCGTGATTGACGATATTCACGTGCACGCGGTGCGTCTGCGCGGCATGGTGGCGCATCAGGAGATTCTGCTGGGTGACCCCGGTCAGCAGCTGGTGATTCGTCACGATTCCTTTGACCGTGCCTCCTTCATGCCCGGCGTGTTGCTGGGCGTGCGTGAGGTGGCGGCGCATCCGGGTTTGAGCGTGGGCTTGGACGCCTACATGGATTTGTCGTAGGGGAGCGTTATGTCTGAACAGACTTCACCCGAGAACTCGCAGGTATCTTCCGAGGCTCCTAGCCCCTGGTGGACGTCGCTGCGCCTGTGGACCGTCTGCGCATGCGTGCTGATGGTTCTGACCGTGCTGATTCTTCCGCTGCCGCTGACGGCGCGTGCCTCTATTCTGGGCGTGCTGATTTTTAGTGCCGTCTTCGTGACGGTGGATGCGGGCGGATTCGGTAAGACCTTCGCGGCGCTGACCTGCGCGCTGCTGACCCTGTACCTGGTGCATATTGCGCAGCAGGGGTTCGTGATGCTGACCTCCGGCTCTGTGGCGGGCATTGTTCTTGGTGCGGGTATGATCCTGCTTCCGATTCTGGGTGCGTGGGCGCTGGTGCGTGAGGTGCTTTTCGGCGCTCGTATTCAGCGTATGGCTCAGGAGCTGGCGGCTTCAGACGAACTGGCGGAGGATACCCTGCCTCGCACCCCTGCGGGTCGCGTGGATCGTGAGGCTGCGGCGGTGGAGTTTGAGGGCTTCGCGGCGGCGGTTGAGCAGGACCCCGAGAACTGGAAGGCGTGGTTCAACCTGGCGTGCATGTACGATGCCGGTGGTGAGCGCAAGCGTGCCCGCGCGGCGATGCGTAATGCGTGGGCGTTGCGTTCGGGCGGTGCAGCGAAGGGTATGCGGTAGGCGCTGTCCTTGGCAGTCCGTAGCCGGTACCGCATTTAGTTTCGGTATGAGGCTGATAACGCCGAGGCTGTGTGCCCGGTTTCATAGGCTCTCGCGGAAGTACCGCGGGTTTGAAAGAGTCCGAATAGTAGAACACGTATGAAAATTTATGCGTTCTATAGCAAAAATCTGCATTTCGGGCGTACTCTGGACATATGTCTGAGAACCTTTCGAACCCCGGTACTTTTGTTGAGCCCGTCTTCGGTCGCCTCCTGACCGCAATGGTGACCCCCTTCGCCAAGGACGGTTCCGTTGACGAAAAGCAGGTCGCGGACCTGGCGAACTACCTTGTGGAGAACGGCCACGACGGTCTGGTGGTCTGCGGTACCACCGGTGAATACTCCACCATGACCGATGACGAGAACGAGCGTGTCTTCCAGATCGTGAAGGACACCGTCGGCTCTCGTGCGAAGATTATTGCCGGTGTTGGTTCGAACGACACCGCACACACTATTGAGCTGGCGCACCGCGCCGAAAAGATTGGTGTGGACGGCCTGCTGGTCGTAACCCCCTACTACAACAAGCCGACTCAGCCGGGTGTCTACGCCCATTTTGCGACTGTTGCTCAAGCAACTGAGACCCCCGTCATGCTGTACGATATTCCGGGTCGTGCGGGCATCCCCATCGCACCCGAAACCTACCGCCGCCTGGCAGAAATTGATAGTATTGTAGCGGTGAAAGACGCCAAGGCAGACTTCGGCGCCGCAACCGAAGTCATGGCAACCACCGACCTGCACTACTACAGCGGCGATGACGGACTGACCCTTCCCTGGATGGCAATGGGCGCCGTCGGCCTCGTTTCGGTGACCGCACATGTGGCACCCGCACTCTTCCGTGCCCTGATTGATGCTGTTGTTGCACAGGATTTGGTGGAGGCGCAGCGTCTTCACCTGGAACTGACTCCGATTGTCCGCGCAACTATGGGCCGTGCGCCCGGTTGCGTTGCCGCCAAGGAAATTCTTTCCTGGCAGGGTGTGCTGGATGAGCCCGTCGTTCGCCTGCCGCACGTACTCTCCGAGCCGGAGGTGGCACAGGCTATGCGAGCTGACCTGCTCTCCTCGAGCATCGCTCACACCCTGCAGAACGCCTAAACTTTGACGCCTACCCGACGCACGCAATAGTGCGGGGAGCGTATATATAGAGGACTTCGGCTACCGTCACACCCCATTTTTGGGGCACATGATGTAGCCAACGGATGCGGACTCCACACCTAACACTAGGTGAGGGGTCCGCTCTGGCGTATTGTCGCGGTTTACCGCCCAATGATTCGGCTCCCACTCAGACAGGGGTCCAACTTAGTCAGAGGCACCCGAGCACTACGCCCCGAATACTTTTGAATACTTTCGGTGATTTGGACGCACCGGCAGCACCACCGCCTCGGCACATGAGAGTCGGCTGGGGTGCTTGCGGTACGAAGCGTCGCCTACGAATCACAGACATCACAAGAAAACATAGAAGAAAGAGGAGACACACGATGAGCGTCTTTGAAGCGAATCTTCCCCTGCCTCCCCGCCTGAAGAAGGACACCCTGCGCGTGGTGCCCCTGGGCGGTCTGGGCGAAGTCGGTCGTAACATGACCGTGTACGAAATCAACGGCAAGCTGCTGATTGTTGACTGCGGCGTGCTCTTCCCCGAAGAGTCCCAGCCCGGCGTGGACCTGATTCTGCCCGACTTCAGCTACATTGTCGACCGTCTGGACGACGTGGTCGCCATGGTGCTGACCCACGGCCACGAGGACCACATCGGTGCGGTTCCTTACCTGCTGCGCCGCCGCCCCGACATCCCCCTGGTCGGCTCCGAACTGACCCTGGCGCTGGTCGAGGCGAAGCTCGCCGAGCACCGCATCAAGCCCTACACCCTCGCGGTGAAGGAACACCAGGTGGAGCGTTTCGGCCCGTTCGAGTGCGAGTTCGTTGCTGTGAACCACTCGATTCCGGACGCACTGGCTGTTTACATCCGTACCAAGGCTGGCAAGGTTCTGCACACCGGTGACTTCAAGATGGACCAGCTGCCGCTGGATGGCCGCATCACCGACCTGCGCCACTTCGCTCGCCTGGGCGAGGAGGGCGTGGACCTGTTCCTGCCGGACTCCACCAACGCTGAGGTTCCCGGCTTCACCCCGACCGAGAAGCACATCGGTCCGGTGCTGTCGAACGTATTCCGTGACGCGAGCGGCCGCATCATTGTGGCGTCCTTCTCCTCGCACGTTCACCGTGTGCAGCAGGTTCTGGACGCAGCCGCTGAGCGTGGCCGCAAGGTCGTGCTCGTGGGCCGCTCCATGGTCCGCAACATGACCATCGCTGAGAAGCTGGGCTACCTGAAGGTTCCCGCCAACGTGCTGGTGGACCTGAAGAAGGTTGACGACTACCGCCCCGACCAGATCGTGATGATGTGCACCGGTTCGCAGGGCGAGCCGATGGCGGCACTGTCGCGCATGGCGAACGGTGACCACAAGATTCAGATTGAGCCCGGCGACACCGTGGTGCTCGCCTCCTCGCTGATTCCCGGTAACGAGACCAGCGTCTTCCGCATCATCAACGCCCTCATGAAGCTGGGCGCTAACGTGGTGCACAAGGGCAACGCGAAGGTCCACGTTTCCGGTCACGCTGCCGCGGGTGAGCTGCTGTACTGCTACAACATCCTCAAGCCGAAGAATGTTATGCCGGTTCACGGCGAGGTTCGCCACCTGATTGCTAGCGGTGACCTGGCGATGGAGACCGGCGTTCCGAAGAAGAACGTGCTGCTCTGCGAGTCCGGCACCGTTGTGGACCTGCGCGATGGCGTGGCGTCCGTGGTGGGCGAGGTTCCCTGCGAGTACCTGTACGTTGACGGCCGCTCCGTCGGTGAGGTCACCGAGAGCGACCTGAAGGACCGCCGCATCCTGGGTGAAGAGGGCTTCGTGTCCATCGTGACCGTCGTGGACCGTGCAACCAAGCGCGTGGTGACCGGCCCGGATATTCACGCTCGCGGTATCGCTGAGGACGACTCGGTCTTCGACGAGATTGTTCCGAAGATTACCGCCGCTCTGGAGGATGCTCTGCACCGCGCACCCGAGAAGGTACACACCGTGCAGCAGCTGCAGCAGATTGTGCGCCGCACCATCGGTGCCTGGATTTCTCGCCGTCTGCGCCGCAAGCCCATGATTGTTCCCGTGGTTGTTGAGAACTCCTCGAAGGCCGCGAAGAACTAATACTCTGCGCGAGGCTAGCTGCCCGTAAACAGCGAAAAGGCGGGGTCGATACGTTGTGTCGGCCCCGCCTGCTGTGTATCTACCGAACGTATGCGCGAAAGCTACGCGAAAGCGAACGCGGTAGGGGAGAAGCGCCTCATCAGCGCCCTATCAACGCCCTCACAGACACAGGGCGGGGCACACTTTTTAGCTCACTGATAACGAAAGAATCGGTACATTAACGGGAAGGTTGATACCCTAAAAGGTATGGCTCCACGGACCACGAAGGGTCGTAACACGACCTCTACTAAAGCAAACACTAAGAAGACCACCCGCAAGCGCACCACCTCCCGAGGCGGTGCCCAGCGCGGTGCCAACGCGGCGAACCCTGTAGCGGGCGCTATCTCCTCCGTCTGGCTGAGCATCGCTCACGCTATCGGTGGGCTCTTCCGCTCCATTGGCGCGGTGCGCACCGACCTTGCGCCCGAAGACCGCCGTGACGGCGGCGCGCTCACCATCCTGCTGTTCGGCCTGATTAGCGCCGGAGTGGAGTGGTACAACTGGCGTGCCCACACCTCCCTCGGTTTGTTGCGTGCGCCCCTGGACGCCTGGCACACCATGCTGGGAGGTATTTTCGGTCAGGGCGCCCTGCTGATTCCGGTGTTCTGCCTCATCATGGCGTGGTGCGTTTTCCGTGGACCCGACCTGATTAAACGTAATAACCGCGTGGCGTTGGGCTCCTTCATCATCCTGGTGGCGACCTCCCTGTTCTTTGCTCGCCATGCGGGTCACCCGACCTTCGCGGATGGTTTTGACGCCGTCTGGGCTGGTGGTGGCGTGGCTGGCGTGCTGCTGGGCACTCCCATTGTGCGTGTGAGCGGTGGTATTGCGTTCGTTGAGATTCTGATTCACCTGCTGCTGGGTATTGCCGGTCTGATGGTTCTGACGAACACTCCGATTCGTCAGGTGGTGCCGCGTACTTTGCACCTGGTCGGTTTGGCTCTGGGGGAGAAGCCGAACGGCACGACTCGAACCTCCGCGAAGGATAGCCCTTCGGATGCGACTCAGACCGTGGACCTGAACGCTGAGGAGCACGACCGCAGCTACCTGTACGGTGACGATGAGAAGCCGGCGCGCTCGGCTCAGAAGTCTGGTGGACTGCTCTCGCGTCTGCGCGGTTGGTTGGGCATTGCTCCCGCTGCGTCGACCGATTCTTCCCTGGACGAGTACGCCGGTGATGAGGCATTCGTGAGCGCCGTGGTGGATGAGACTCACCCGGAGACCACGCAGATGCCCGTACAGCCGGCGGACTCTGCACAGGATTCTGCGCAGGGATCCGCTCAGCAGACGCGCCCGGCGGCTAAGCCGAACCGCCTGTCTCGTCTGCCCGGTCGCCTCAACCAGGCACCGGCTGCGCAGGGTACGTCCGCCCAGGGGGCTTCTGCGCAGAACAGCGCGTATTCGAGCAGCCCTGACCTCTTTGACGTTGAGGCGTCGGATGCGCCCGCAGCCCGCCTGGATCAGGTGCAGCGCGCCGCCGTGGCGAACGGCCGCGTGAACCGTATTCCGGGCGAGGAGCACCTCTTTGATGTTGAAGCATACGACGGCTTCGGCGCTTCTGAGGAAGCTGCACCGCAGACGAAACCGCACCAGGTGGTGAACCTTGCACAGTCTGCTACCTCGGCTTCCGCATCCCAGGCTCCTGCAGCATCCGCGGCACAGCCTCCGATTCCGACCCGCATGCACTCGCCCGGCGCGCACTCGAAGAACGCGGCTCCCGCGGCTTCGCGAGCGCCCGAGGCTGGCGCATCCCGCCCGCTGCAGAACAATACTCAGGTGGCGACCACCGAGCAGGCACGCGGTGAGCAGGTTGTGCAGTCCTCCCGCGGCGCGTACGTGCTGCCTTCTGAGGAGATGCTGGTTTCTGGCCCGCCCGCTAAGGAATCCTCCGAGGTCAACGAGCACGTGGTTGAGGCTCTGACGAACGTGCTGGAGCAGTTCAAGGTGGATGCGCAGGTCACCGGCTTCTCGCGTGGCCCGACCGTGACCCGTTACGAGATTGAGCTGGGTCCCGCCACGAAGGTGGAGCGTGTGACGGCGCTGAGCAAGAACATTGCGTACGCTGTGGCGAGCCCGGATGTTCGTATTCTGTCCCCGATTCCGGGTAAGTCCGCAATCGGTATTGAGATTCCGAATACGGACCGTGAGACCGTTGCCCTGGGTGACGTGCTGCGTTCCCCGCAGGCGCACGCGAACCACCACCCGATGGTCATGGGTGTGGGTAAGGACGTTGAGGGCGGCTTCGTGCTGGCGAACCTCGCGAAGATGCCGCATATGCTGGTCGCTGGTGCGACCGGTGCCGGTAAGTCTTCGTTCGTGAACTCGATGATCACCTCGATTCTGATGCGTGCAACTCCCGACCAGGTGCGCCTGGTGATGGTTGACCCGAAGCGTGTGGAGCTGACCGCCTATGAGGGTATTCCGCACCTGATTACGCCCATCATTACGAACCCGAAGAAGGCTGCTGAGGCTCTTCAGTGGGTAGTTCGTGAGATGGACGCCCGTTACGACGACCTCGCCCACTACGGCTACAAGCACGTGGACGATTTCAACAAGGCGGTGCGTGAGGGTAAGGTTCAGCCCGATCCCGGTAGCAAGCGCACGGTGCACGAGTACCCGTACCTGCTGGTGATTGTTGACGAGCTCGCCGACCTGATGATGGTCGCTCCGCGTGACGTGGAAGAGGCGATTGTTCGTATTACGCAGCTGGCGCGTGCGGCGGGTATTCACCTGGTGCTGGCGACCCAGCGTCCGTCGGTGGATGTGGTGACCGGTCTGATTAAGGCGAACGTTCCGTCTCGTATGGCGTTTGCGACCTCCTCGGTCACTGACTCTCGCGTGGTGCTGGATCAGCCCGGCGCTGAGAAGCTGATCGGTCAGGGTGACGCGCTCTTCCTGCCGATGGGTGCCTCGAAGCCGATGCGTGTTCAGGGTGCGTGGGTGTCTGAGTCTGAGATTCACGCCGTGGTTGAGCACGTGAAGAAGCAGGCGCCGACCATCTACCGTGAGGACGTGATGGTCTCTGCCGCGAAGAAGCAGATTGATGAGGAAATCGGCGATGACCTCGATGATCTGCTACAGGCGGCGGAGATTGTGATTACGACCCAGTTCGGTTCGACCTCGATGTTGCAACGTAAGCTGCGCATGGGCTTCGCGAAGGCTGGCCGCATCATGGACCTGCTGGAGTCGCAGGGCGTGGTGGGCCCCTCGGAGGGCTCGAAGGCACGTGAGGTGCTCATCCGCCCGGATGACCTGCAGGCGACCCTGGCGCGTATTCGCGGTGAGGAGCCTCCGGCTGCCGACCCGTACGCGAACGCGGTGGACCCGGGCGAGGCGGTCACCGACTATTTCGATGAGCCCGATGATGATGGCTCGGAGGACGCCTGGCAGCTGACCGGCCGTTAGCCTTTCAGCGCCCTATCCATTCGGCTGAGTCCACTCGGCTGGGTGAACTCGCGACATACACCCCGTATCGTCCCCGTGATGTCTGCTACGGCACACGTATAATGGACGGTACGGGGTGTTTGCGTATCCCCGATACGTTTAGGTGTCGGTGCGTACGCGGTCTCTCACCGTCGAAAGCCATCTACCCGTAAGGAGCCGTTATGAGTGAAGCTCGCAATTCCGCACCCGCCGGTGCGGTCAGCACAGCGAAGCCTTCGAACTGGAATGTGCCGAATGTGTTGACGGTTCTGCGTATTATTGCGGTTCCTTTCTTCATCGTTGCCCTAGTCGCGGGCGGTACCTTTGGTGCCGCTGATCCGACGCACCGCTGGCTCGCGTGGATTATTTTCATTCTTGCCATGCTCACGGACTGGGCGGACGGCTACCTGGCGCGCTCGCGTAACTTGATTACGAGCTTCGGTAAGATTGCTGACCCGATTGCCGATAAGTTCCTCACTGGCGCGGCGTTCATTGTGCTGTCGGCGCTGGGTGAGCTGTGGTGGTGGGTCACGATTGTGATTCTGTTGCGCGAGTGGGGCATTACGATCATGCGTCTGTTCGTTATTAAGTACGGTGTGATGGCCGCTAGTAAGGGCGGCAAGATTAAGACCGTGCTGCAGACGGTGGCGCTGGTGCTGATGCTTCTGCCGCTGGGGCAGCTGGGTATCGGTTGGCTGATTCCGGGTTGGGTTCTGATGGGCGCGGTCACCGCGATTACTGTGTGGACCGGCCTGGTGTATGTGCGTGATGCGTATATTTTGCGTCGTAACTGGTTGCAGGCTCAGGCCTCCCAGGGCGGCGGTCATTAGAGGCGAGGGGAGTGGCGTGTGCTGCTCCCCTTCGCTGTACCTGCGGCGCGTTGTGTGCCGCGTGAGGTTTTGGGCGGCGGTTCGCCGCTGAAAGGAGAGAATGATGGTTCCCCTCGTACTTGAAGATGCTCTGTCCGCTGGGCTTTCCTCCGCTGAGGTTTTCTCCGGTACCCCGGAGGCGGCGGCGCTGCTGCTGCGTGATGCGGTGCGGTTGCGTGCCTCCCAGGAAGGCCCGGTGCAGGTGGCGACGGCTGAGTCGCTGACCGGCGGGGATGTTGGCGGCACGATTTGTACGGTGCCGGGCGCATCCGCGTATTACCGTGGCGGCGTGATTTCCTACGCCTACGAGGTGAAGGCGCAGGTGCTGGGAGTGGATGCTCAGCTGCTGGCGCGTGAGGGTGCGGTGCATCCTGCGGTGGCGGTGCAGATGGCGGTCGGTGCGGCGCGTGTGTGCGGTGCCGATTATGCGGTGTCGACCACGGGTGTTGCCGGTCCCGATCCTGCGGATGGGCAGCCGGTGGGCACGGTCTATATTGGCGTGTGTTCCCCGGGTGGTTCTGAGGTGTTTGAGCGCCACTATTCGGGGGATCGCGCGCAGATTCGTGCGGCGGCGAGCGCGGATGCGATTGCTCTGCTGGCGCGTGCGGTGCGTGGCGGTGCCGGTGGTGTGCTGGAGAACGAGCTGGCGTAGCGTGCAGGGCTGTACGGTACCTATCTGAGAAAAAGTTTTACGGTTCAAATATATTCACAGGGTTCTCTCAGCTCCGCAGGAATAAAGGCATAGGTTCGCCTGTTTGAATAGATACAAGCCGTAAGAAGAGGACGAAAATGGCGAGGCTCCTAGCTCGCGCCTCAAAAATCAGTTAGGCTTAACTCTGTACAGTCCCGCAGGTCGGGAATACCTACTCAGGAAAGTGATATAGAAGCTCATGGCTAAGCAGCGCGTATCGATTAATGGCATTACTAAGTGGAAGGAAATCGAGGAGACCCCCCGACAGGTCGCCCCGGTCGTTGAGGAAGCTAAGGTTGTTCCCCTGCGACAGGCAATCGGTGAGGTTCTTCGCGATGTTCGCCAGCGTCAGGGCCGCACCCTGCGCGAGGTTTCCCAGCGTGCCCGTGTTTCCCTCGGTTACCTGAGCGAAGTTGAGCGCGGTCAGAAGGAAGCTTCCTCCGAACTGCTGGCGTGGATTTGCCAGGCTCTGGACATTCCGATGTCCCAGATGCTGCGTGAGGTTGCCGACCGTATGGCGGTTCTCGAGGGCGTTCAGATTCCGGATACTGTTCCGGCTGAGATGTCTGAGCAGTACAAGAGCGATTACTACGTTCTCTCGAAGTAATGCGAGGCGGCACATGCCGCGCTAAACGTGAAGCGATGCCGTGCATCCCCGTAAGGTGGATGTGCGGCATCGCTTATTCTTGGGTTTACTCTGGACTAGTTCTGGGGTGATGTGACGAATTATGAAGCGAACTAGCGGTGAAGCGTAAGGAGTGCTTGTGAAGCTGAGCGAATTTTGGGCATGCATGGAGTATGAGTTCGGTGCCGGGTATGCGCCGGTGCTGGCGCGGGACTTGGTGCTGGGCTCTCTGGGGCATGTGACCGCTGCGGAGGCGCTGGACCAGGGGGTTAACCCGAAGGATGTGTGGCTTGCGATCTGCGAGGAGCAGGAGATTCCGCAGGAGCGCCGTTTGGGTCCGGATAAGGATCCGCTGCGTTAAGTAGCGGGGCTGGAGTTTTCTGGCGCGTGCGTCGGGTTTGTTCGAGCCCTGCCGTTTGTTCGAGTATGAGCGCTCGTGCGGGCGGTATTTTCGAATAATTAGCCGGGATTCCGGGGTTTTTCGAAAATATATGCCGAAACCCTATCCGATTCATTCGAAACTGGGTCGTAATTTTGTTCGACTCGTGCTAGACTTTTCCACATCAGGAATTTTTCGGAAAAATCTTCAAAGTTTTCCACAGATTTTAAAAAATGGCCTTATCCTGTCAGGCTGTGACCCTAGAGTAGTCTCAGAAGGAACCGGTAGGCCAAAACCTTCAAGGTCTCGATTACGAGTCCCACCGATTCCGAAGAAACATTACTCCCGTCAACCACTGACAACACAAAGAACGAGGTACTACCGTGGCTAAGAACACCAAGTCTCAGAGCGTAGCTCGCGTTCCCGAAGAGGGCCGCGCCAAGGCACTTGAAGCCGTGATGGCACAGATCGACAAGAACTACGGCAAGGGTGCAGTCATGCGCCTGGGTGATAAGGAAACCACCAAGACCGAGGTTATCTCCACCGGCGCTATCGCTCTGGATGCAGCTCTGGGCATTGGCGGTCTGCCCCGCGGTCGCGTCATCGAGATTTACGGTCCCGAGTCCTCCGGTAAGACTACCGTCGCACTGCACGCGGTAGCGAACGTTCAGAAGGCAGGCGGCGTGGCAGCGTTCATCGACGCCGAGCACGCACTGGACCCGATCTACGCGGCAAAGCTGGGCGTGGACATCGACCAGCTGCTGGTCTCTCAGCCCGACACCGGTGAGCAGGCACTGGAAATCATGGACATGCTGGTTGGTTCCGGCGCCGTTGATATCGTGGTCGTCGACTCCGTTGCCGCGCTGGTACCCCGCGCCGAAATTGAAGGCGACATGGGTGACTCCCACGTGGGTCTGCAGGCTCGCCTCATGAGCCAGGCTCTGCGTAAGATTACCGGTCGCCTCTCCGCAACCGGCACCACCGCAATCTTCATCAACCAGCTGCGTGAGAAGATTGGTGTCTTCTTCGGCTCCCCCGAAACCACCACCGGTGGTAAGGCGCTGAAGTTCTACGCTTCGGTCCGTATCGACATCCGCCGCATTGAGACCCTCAAGGACGGCGCTAACCCGATCGGTAACCGCACCCGCGCCAAGGTCGTGAAGAACAAGATGGCTCCGCCCTTCAAGCAGGCTGAGTTCGACATCCTCTACGGTGAGGGCATCTCCGTTGAGGGCGGCATCCTTGACCTGGCGGTGGAGAACGACATCGTCAAGAAGTCCGGCGCATGGTTCACCTACGACGGTGAGCAGCTGGGCCAGGGCCGCGAGAACGTTCGTAAGCTGCTCAAGGACAACCCCGAGCTCACCGAGGAACTGCAGTACAAGGTTCTGGTGAAGCTGGGCATCATTGAGGAAGAAGCTGACGAGCAGGCAGCCGCTGAGTCCGAGGGCAACGACCCGCTGGACGAGCTGGCTGAGGAGTTCTAAACCCGCCCGCGTAGCTTCTTGCTAACGCCACGACTGATTGCCGTGTGCTGTGCATTCCGCACGGTGCACGGCAATCTGTCGTTAACGGAAAGCGCGTTACATGAAGTACCAGCGGGTGCCGGGACAACGCCTCGTTACAATGGGGGAGCGCCGTATAGCCCGGCGCACGGGTCATCAAGCGAGCCAACACAGGGGAGAGGAGGAACTGAACATGACGGAGCAGCGCATAACGGAACAGCACGGTCATGAAGAGCATGCGCAAAACAGCGCGCGTGACGGCGACGCCGGTTTTGCGGCGCTGGATGCGACCGAACCGCACTTCGGTTCCTCGGCTCTTGGTGACGCTGTATTCTCAGCGTCTATTTCCTTTGAAACTCCTGGTTCGTTTGAGCCCGCTGCCCCGCCGGTTGAAGTTGGCGGCTTCGAGGCGCTCAATTTTGAGGCGCCCGCCGCCCTGGCGGAGCCCACCCTCAACTGGGAGGTGCCGCAGTCTACCTCTGCTGTTCTGGAGCCCGTGCCCGCTGTGCCGCAGGCGGTAGAACCGTCGTACCCGGAGATGCCTCCGAGTCTTGAAGAGCCCCCGTACGAGGACGAACCACCGTATTCGGAAGAGCCCCCGTATCTGGACGAGCCTCCCTACCCTGAAGCAGAGTACGCGGGGTGGGTGCCCTCAGACGAAGCGGCACCCGCAGAAGCGGAGAAGCCCGCGCCCGCAAAAGCCTCTCCCCAAAAGCCTGCGCAGAAAGCGCGGCAGACCGAAAAGGCTGCACCCAAAAAGTGGGCGCGGAACAAGGTCGCGGAGCAGGTAGCCACTGAGGAGTTCCCGGACTGGCACCCCGCCGCACACGGCTTTATCGAAGAAAGCATTGCTCGGGATAACGGCGGCGACTACGCCGGTGAGTTCCGCGTACCCGAGTTACCCCTGCAGGCTGTGCCCGCCAACTCTGAAGGTGGCAGCTCTGAGGAAGACGGTAAATCACCGCGCCGCAGCCTGCTCATCGACCCGAACCTGCCCGCCGTCTCCATCGACGAAGCACCCCAGCGTGCCTTCACTCCCGGCGGTGCTGAGCCGCGCCCCATGGCGGCAGGCCGTATGAGCCGAGCCGGCGCCGCCTCCATCGGATCGGGGCTCACCGCCGAAGAGAAGGAAGAAATCGAGAGGCAAGCTGCGCAGCGGGATAAGCAGAAGAAACGCAAGCCTTCGCGAGTCTCTAAGAACACCGACTACAAACGCGGATTCCGTCGCATGAGCGCGGCGCAGGAAGAGAAAATGCGGAGCCGCTCGCCCTACGCGCCCGCTTTCGGGGCTCGCAGTGACGACGAGGAAACCCGCAAGAGCACCACGCGCCGCGGCTCGGGAAGCAACCTATTTAGGGAGGGAAGCGCCTTGAACGAAGAACTCACCCCCGCCGAAGAAGCGCTCATCCGCGGCATTGCCGAGGAGGAGGCGCAGGGTGTCGGCACCGGAAAGCGCCGCGCCGCTTCGGCTGGTTCCCAGAAGGGCGGTTCTCGAGCGCGTGGTGCTGTAGCTTCGCAGGCGGAAAGCAACGTGCCCTCCTGGAGGCAGAAGGTGCGTGCCGCCCGCGCAGCCGAGGAGACCGACCCTTACACTCGCGCGAAAACCATCGTGTACAACCAGCTTGCGTACTCGGCAAAAACCCGAGGTCAGCTGCGTAAGAAGCTACAGTCAGAAGGCTTCGAAACTGAGCTCATTGAGCCGCTGCTCGATAAGTTCGAGGCGGCAAAACTCATTGATGACGCCGAATACGCCCAGACGTTCGTGGCGCAGAAGAGCCGTACCAAGAAGCTCTCCCGCGCGGCGCTTCGCCGTGAGCTCGCTGAACGCGGGGTGCGCGGTGAAGAAGCAGAGAATGCCCTCGCACAGCGCACTGACGAGCAGGAACGTGAGGATGCCGCCGAGCTGGTGCGTAAGAAGTTGCGCCCCGGCATGGACCTGAGCGACCGCGCCGAAAAGGATAAGGTCACCCGCCGCCTGCTGGGGATGCTGGCTCGCCGCGGGTACTCCTCCTCGGTATCGATGTCGGTAATCCGTGAGGAGCTTGCCGCCTACGGCGCGGAGGACGAGCTCTGGTAGAGGGCGAATAAATACGTTCCGCACGCCCGGGTAGACCCGTGCCAGGGTGACTGCGAAAATAGGCACAATAAAGGGTGGGCCCGCCACAGAAATACTCTGTAGCGAGCCCACCCTTTATTCTTTTGAGCTGTGTAAACCGCCTTGTCGAAGGCTATATTCGCTGTTTACTCTGCTGCTTATTCAGCGGCTCCCAGACGCTCCGCGAACTCGGCGAGGGTCGCATCCTGAGAACCGGCAATCTCCAACAGCAGGCGCATCAGCTGGGCACCCTCGCGGCGAATACGGGGCAACAAGTTGGAACGCGCCGAAGAAGAATACAACTCCAGCAGGGCGCACACGGTCACTGCCGCGCACACGGCAAGGTCTTCAGCCAGGTGCTCATCCAGCGGGGCGTCCTCGAAGAGCGCAGAGTACAGCGCCGGCAGCGCCTTCTTGCGGTCCACCCGGTAGCGCGGGTACTCCGGCGAGGAGGGGAAGCCCAGCATCGCCTCAACGAAGGGGAAGCCGCGGTGGTGCAGGCAGGTGCCCTCCGCATCGACCATGCGCACCTGCGCGCCGTCCGCCGAACCGATCAGCACGTTCTGCGGCGAAAAATCGCCCGAAGAGAGCATATACACCCTGCCTCGGTTGAGCTTGAACTGCTCGGGTACCGGCGGGCGCTTGGTGAAGAAGGGCTGCAGAACGCGGCGGAATCGGAAGGACAGCTCCTCAACGGCGGCGGGAAGAACGGGTGCGTCCTCATGCGCGGCAGAGCTGGAAGCAGGGCTGTCAGTATCGTGCTCGGGGGTGCGCGCCTCGTCAGCCACACCGTACAGCTTCTTCAAACCGCGCTCGGCCAACCCCGGCGAGGCAATAGCGCCCGGGAACTGCGCCTTGCGGTCGGCATGCGCCAGGTTCAGGCGGTAATCCTCCACCGCCTCGCCCATAATGCCGCTGGCGGCAAGGGAACGGTACGCCTCAATGTAGTAATTCAGCGCATCCAGCGCCTGCTGTTCGGTGCCCTCCAGCAGGGTGTGGGCGACCGAATACTGCTCGCCCTCAACAGTTCCGGCGCTCACATCCTCCAGCGCCAGCACGCGCAGCTCAGGATCCGCGCCGTAGAGCTGCGGGAACAGACCCGGAACCTGCCGGTTCAGCGCCTCCAAACCGTAGCGCTCACGCAGGTACCCGAAACCGCCCGCGTTCACCGTCGAATCCTTACGGCGGTAACGCTTCACAATAATCGAGGTCGGCAAAGACTGTGTAGACTCGAAAGACTGCGCAGACTCGGCTGCAGGCTCATACGCCACACGCACCACAACGGAACGCATGCCGGTACCCAGAATCTGCACGCGCTCAACCGCACGGGCAGACACCTGCTCCAAAGAATGCGCCCAGCTGAGCAGCTGCATCAGGGTCTGACGCATCGAGGCAGAATCAGCGCTCGCCTGAGGCGGAACAGGGGAGTAGGCGGCAATTGCCTCCTCAATGAGGGTGCTCAGAAGCTCCCCGTCAGGGGCGGGGGCGGAAGAATCGTTCGGTGACAGAGCCGGAAAGTTACTACTAAGGGAAACCTGCATAGAGCCATTATCCCCTATCGGATACCCTATAGGGCATGACTTCGACCCTCAGCGATTCCGCCCAGACCCCCGAAACCAGCCCCCGCACCTACGAAGTGCGCACTTTCGGCTGCCAGATGAACGTGCACGACTCCGAACGAATGTCCGGCCTGCTGGAGGCTAACGGCTACGTTCGCGCTGAGGAAGGCACCCAGCCCGACCTGGTTGTTTTCAACACCTGCGCGGTTCGCGAAAATGCGTCCAACCGCCTGTACGGTCACCTCGGCCAGCTCGCACCGGTCAAGCGCAGCCACAAGGGCATGCAGATCGCTGTGGGCGGCTGCCTGGCGCAGAAGGACCAGGACGCTATCATTGAGAAGGCACCCTGGGTTGACGTGGTGTTCGGTACCCACAACATTGGTGCTCTCCCCACCCTGCTGGAGCGTGCCCGCCACAACCACGAGGCGCAGGCAGAACTGCTCGAATCCCTCGAAGTTTTCCCCTCCACCCTGCCGACTAAGCGCGATCACGTGTACTCCGGCTGGGTGTCTATCTCGGTTGGCTGTAACAACACCTGCACCTTCTGCATCGTGCCGTCTCTGCGCGGTAAGGAGAAGGATCGCCGCCCCGGCGACATCCTTGCCGAGGTTCAGGCGCTGGTCGATGACGGCGCCATTGAGGTGACCCTGCTCGGCCAGAACGTGAACTCCTACGGCGTGGAGTTCGGCGACCGCCAGGCATTCTCCAAGCTGCTGCGTGCCTGCGGCGAGATTGAGGGCCTGGAGCGTGTACGCTTCACCTCCCCGCACCCGGCAATGTTTACCGACGACGTGATTGACGCGATGGCGGAGACCCCGACCGTCATGCCTGTGCTGCACATGCCGCTGCAGTCCGGCTCCGACAAGGTGCTCAAGGATATGCGCCGCTCCTACCGTTCCAAGAAGTTCCTGAACATTCTGGACAAGGTGCGCGAGCGCATCCCGAACGCCGTGATTACCACCGACATCATTGTGGGCTTCCCCGGCGAGACTGAAGAGGACTTCCAGGAGACCCTGAAGGTTGTGGAGCAGGCTCGTTTCTCCTCCGCGTTCACCTTCCAGTACTCGATTCGCCCCGGCACCCCCGCTGCGACCATGGAGAACCAGATCCCGAAGGAGGTCGTGCAGGAACGCTACGAGCGTCTGATTGCCCTACAGGACCGTATCGCCGGTGAGGAGAACCGCAAGCAGCTCGGTAAGACCGTTGAGCTGATGGTCGTTGCGGAGGCAGGTCGTAAGGCGGACCAGACTCACCGCCTCTCCGGTCGTGGCCCGGACCAGCGCCTCGTGCACTTCTCGGTGCCCGAGGGTTGCGAGACTCCCCGCCCCGGCGACATGGTCACCGTGCCCATTACCGAGGCTGGTTCCTTCCACCTGATTTCTGACCCGACCGCCGAGCAGTACCAGCTGCGCCGCACCCGCGCCGGTGACGCGTGGGACCGCTCCCAGGCTGACTCTTGCGGTACCGGTACCACCCAGGTGCCCGGTGCGCCGGTGGGTCTGGGCATGCCGACCATCGGTCTGCGCCCCTAAAACCTATAACGAATCATGCGCCCTGTTCCTCGGGCTCTTGCCGCCACCGCAAGTGGGGGCGAGGGAACCGGTAGAATGGGGCGCATGACTATCTCCGAAACTCTGCCCGTTATCGCTATTGTGGGCCCGACCGGCACCGGGAAGAGCGCGCTCGCCATTGAGCTGGCTCAGCGCCTGAACGGTGAGTGCATTAACGCTGACTCCATGCAGTTCTACCGGGGTATGGATATCGGTACCGCGAAGGTCACTGCGGAGGAGATGCGCGGCGTTCCGCACCACCTGCTGGACATTATGGATGTGCGGGATGAGGCGTCCGTGGCGGAATTCCAGGAGCGTAGCCGTGAGCTGATTGAGCAGATCCGCGGCCGTGGCCGCTACCCGATTCTGGTGGGTGGTTCCGGCCTGTATGTGCGTGCCGCTCTGGATAAGTTGGAGTTCCCCGGCACGGATGCGCGGGTGCGTGAGCGCCTGGAGGAGCAAGCGCGTACCGAGGGTATTGGTGTTCTGCACGCCCGCCTGGCGGAGGTCGACCCGGAGTCGGCGGCGCGCGTGAAGGATGAGCGCCGCATTATTCGAGCCCTGGAGGTGTTCGAGGTGACGGGCCGCCCGTTCTCGGCGTTCATGCCGGTGCGCGAGTACGTGACGGAGAGTATTCAGATTGGTCTGGATATGGATCGTGCCCTGCTGCACGAGCGTCTGCACCGCCGCGTGGAGCTGATGCACGAGCAGGGTCTGCTCGATGAGATTCGTACCCTGAACGAGCAGGGACTGCAGGAGGGTAAGACTGCCTCCCGCGCGATTGGTTACGCGCAGTTCGCTCGCGCCCTTGAGGATGCGGACTACAGCGTGGAGCAGGCGATTGAGGATACAACCATTGCGACCCGCCAGTTTGCGCGCCGCCAGCTGACCTGGTTCCGTGCGGATCCGCGCGTGCACTGGCTGGATGCGCTCTCACCCACCCTTGCAGATGAGGCGGAAGCCATCATCCGCGAAAGCACCCGATAAACCACAATAACGAGCCGCAACCGAACAGATACCCCTTCGAACCGGTCGGCGCGGTAAAATCATAGACGGACTGGTCACCAACTTTAAGGACAGCATATGAGCGAGAACCCTTCCATCTGGGGCGAGCTGGCAGGCCTGACCCTCACCAAGGGTCACGGCACCGGCAACGACTTCATCTTTCTGACGGACGAGAACGCAGAAATTGCCCTCACCCCCGAGCTGGTAGCCCGCGTCTGCGACCGACACTTCGGCATTGGCGCGGACGGCTTCATTCGTGCTGCCCGCAGCACCGCCTCCCGCGCGGGTCAGAAGCTGATTGAGGAGCACCCGGACGCTGTCTGGTTCATGGACTACCGCAACGGTGACGGCTCTGTCGCTGAAATGTGCGGCAACGGTGTACGTGCGTTCGTGGAGTACCTGCGCACTGAGGGCCTGATTGAGCTTGAGGTGGGCGAGACCGTCAAGATTGGTACCCGTGCCGGCGTGAAGACTGTGGCGCGTACCGAAGAGGGCTACGCGATTGATATGGGTCCGTGGAGCTTCATTCACGGTGACGCTGCCCGCGAGGGTGGCGAGGACTGCCTGGTGTCTGCTCGCGGCCTGAAGACTCCGCGCGCTGGCCTGTCCATTTCGATGGGTAACCCGCACACCGTGGTGATGCTCGGCTCCGACGGTAAGCTGGACGGCCTGGACCTGCACAGCCTGCCTCAGGTGAACCCCGCCCCGGTCAACGGTACGAACGTTGAGTTTGTGGTGCCGGTCGACCTGGATGTTGAGAGCGGCGCGCATGTGGGCGCTATCCGTATGCGCGTGCACGAACGCGGCGTGGGCGAGACTCTATCGTGCGGTACCGGCGCGTGTGCGGCGGCTGCGGCGACTCGTTTCTGGGGCGGCGAGGAAGCACCGGATGAGTGGCTGGTGCATGTGCCCGGCGGTACCCTCGCGGTGACTTTCGTGCTGGGCCCGGATGACCTGGAGCATGTTGTTCTGGCTGGTCCGGCGCAGATGGTTGCGACCGTCGTGCTGCGATAGCCTGCTGCGATAGAGCAGTCCTAGAACAGAGATTTTATCGACAAAAGCGGCGGGTGTTTTCTGACAACACGTTCAGAAAACACCCGCCGCTTTTATGTTTTAGCAATGAGCGCCAGAGGTTTTAGCCCTCGTAGCGGTGCACCTGCAGAATACGGAAGCCCTTCGAGGTCGCATAGCGCGACACCTCAAACTCGCCGGGGTGCAGCTCCTCAAGTTGTGCGTCCATCCACTTCTGCAAAGAATCGGAGCCCAGGTTCTTCTGAACCACCAGGTAGGCGTCACCGCCGGGCGCCAGGCGCGGCAGCCAGGTCAGCAGGATTTCGTGCAGAACCTCCTTGCCCACGCGAATCGGCGGGTTCGACCAGATGGTGTCAAAACGCAGTTCGGGGTCAACCGATTCGGGGGTTCCCACGGTGACGTTGGACAGGCCGAGAGCGGCGGCGTTGCGTTCGGTCAGGCCAATGGACCGGGAGTTCACGTCCACCGCGTGCACTTGCGCCTGCGGTGCGAGCATCGCCAAAGTCAGGGTGATGGGACCCCAACCGCAGCCGATGTCGAGCATGCGTGTACCCTGCGGGTCGGGTGCTTCCTGCAGCAAAATAGCGGTGCCCTTATCAATACCGGAGGGGCTGAAAATGCCGTTAGCTGTGGTGACGGTGACCTTGCGGCCGGCAAGCTCCACCTGCACGGGGCGGGGCTTGAATTCGGTCTCGGGGGTTTCAGAGAAATAATGCTGCTCGCTCATGCTATCCAGTGTACCGGTAGGGCAAGAACGCGCCGCACACGGGCAGAGTATACGCGGGGCGGGCTGGTAGCTTGCACGCCCTGAGCGCACAGGCGACCGAACCCCCTACCCGATGCGGGCAACGGCGGTAGAATTAGAGTCGTATGAATTCTAAGAACACCCCCGTATCTGATACCGAAAAGCTGCCCAGCGATGAGCAGCTGCGCCGCACCGTAGACCGCGTTTTGGGTCGCTCCCAGGCCGCCGCCTCCGTCACGACGTATGACGCCGCCGGTACCGCGCATCACAGCGATAATTCCTCCAGCACCCACGGCAGCCACACTAGCCGCCGTGTGCTGGACACTCGCGCGCGCGAAATTTCTGACGTTCAGCGCGAACACTCCGAATATGACGGTGACCAGGAAGATCTCGCTGAGCGCCGTGCCCTGCGCCGTATCGCGAACCTCTCCACCGAACTTGAAGACGTCACCGAGGTCGAGTACCGCCAGCTGCGCCTGGAGCGCGTGGTGTTGGCTGGTCTGTGGACTGAAGGCACCGTAGAGGACGCAGAGAACTCCCTGCGTGAGCTCGCGGCACTGGCTGAAACCGCAGGTTCCGAGGTCCTGGACGGCCTGGTTCAGCGCCGCCTCAAGCCGGACCCCGGCACCTTCCTCGGCTCCGGTAAGGCGCTGGAACTCAAGGACATTGTGGAGGCGACCGGCGCCGACACCGTCATCGTCGACTCCGAGCTGGCTCCCTCTCAGCGTCGTGCCCTCGAAGACATCGTGAAGGTCAAGGTCATTGACCGCACCGCCCTGATTCTCGACATTTTCGCTCAGCACGCCAAGTCCCGCGAAGGTAAGGCGCAGGTTGAGCTGGCTCAGCTGGAGTACATGCTGCCGCGTCTGCGTGGTTGGGGTGCATCCCTGTCCCGTCAGGCGGGTGGCCGTGCCGCAGCCGGTGAGGGTATCGGTTCGCGTGGTCCCGGTGAAACCAAGATTGAGATGGACCGCCGCCGCCTGCGCGCTCGCATGGCGAAGCTTAAGCGTGAGATTGCTGCGATGGCGCCGGCGCGTGAGACGAAGCGCCTGAACCGTCGCCGTAACCGTGTGCCTTCGGTGGCTATTGCCGGGTACACGAACGCGGGTAAGTCCTCCCTGCTGAACCGTCTGACCGATGCCGGCGTGCTCGTGGAGAACGCCCTGTTTGCGACCCTGGACCCGACCGTCCGTAAGGCTCAGACCCCGGACGGTATCGGCTACACCCTCTCTGACACGGTGGGTTTCGTGCGTTCGTTGCCGACCCAGCTGGTGGAGGCGTTCCGCTCCACTCTGGAAGAGGTCGCGGATGCTGACGTCATCCTGCACGTGGTGGATGCTTCGCACCCGGACCCGGAGGGGCAGATTCGTGCTGTCCGCGAGGTCATTGCGGAGGTTGACGCCCGCCATATTCCCGAGATTATTGTGCTGAATAAGGCTGATGCCGCCGACCCGTTCGTGCTGGAGCGTATGCGCCAGCGCGAGCCGGAGCACGTGATTGTTTCGGCGCGTACCGGTGAGGGTATTGAGGAGCTGAAGCAGAAGATCGCGGACACCATTCCGCGCCCCTCCATTGAGGTGAAGCTGCTGATTCCGTACTCGCACGGTGAGATTATTTCGCGCCTGCATGAGTGGGATGCCGAAATTAAGAGCACCGATTTCGTATCGGACGGCACGTTCGTGGTGGCTCTGGTTCGTGAGGACGTCGCCTCCGAATTGTCCGAGTATGTGCTGGAGGGCGACCTGCTGGAGGTTCTGGAAGAGGAACTTGCGGAGGCGCATGTCCTGGCTGAAGCGACCGCTTCTGTTTCCGAGCAGTCCTCCACCGCTGAGGCTCACTAGGGGCGTATGAGCGTGACCGAGAGCATCAACACGCCCAAAAACGCCCCCGGAACCGTACCCGGATCGGCAACCGACGGCACCCGATTCACCGGGCAGGAGCTTGAAACCCTGCCCGGTGCGAAGGACGCCCTGACCCTGCTGGACGAGGCGGTTGCCGCCACCGGCGGTCAGAACCGTGCCGGTCAGCGCACCATGGTGGCGCATGTGGCGCAGGCTCTTGAACTGCAGCGTCACCTGCTGGTCCAGGCGGGTACCGGTACCGGTAAGTCCCTGGGCTACCTGGTTCCTGCTCTGGCTCGGGTGGGGGAGTCGGACCAGCCGATTGTGGTTGCGACGGCGACCCTCGCCCTGCAGGCGCAGATCGTGAACCGCGATATTCCGCGTCTTCTACAAGCGCTGGAGCCGCGCCCGGAGTCGCAGGCGCAGGTGGCTCTGCTCAAGGGCCGCAATAACTACCTCTGCGTGCACAAGCTGGAGGGCGGCTACCCGGAAGACGAGCCGGATGCTCTCTTTGACATGCCTTCTTCGACCTCCCGCGTGGGTGAGGAAGTGGTGCGCCTGCGCGAGTGGGCCGACCGCACGGAGACCGGCGACCGTGACGAGCTGAAGCCCGGCGTCTCTGACCGCGCCTGGGCTCAGGTATCGGTCAGTGCCGCCGAGTGTCTGGGCCGCCGCTGCCCGCTGGTGGAAGAGTGCTTTAGCGAGATGGCGCGTGGCCGTGCCGCTGAGGCTGACATTGTCATCACGAACCACGCCCTGCTGGCGATTAACGCTTTCGAGGGCATGAAGGTTCTGCCCGAACATGAGACGGTCATTATTGATGAGGCTCATGAGCTGGTGGACCGCGTGACCGGTGCCGTGTCTGGTTCTTTGACGGTTGCGATGGTTCGCCGTGCGGCGCGTAGCGTGAAGAAGCATTCAAAGGCTGATTCCGGCGCACTGGAAATGGCTGCCGGCACCCTGGAGACCGCGTTCGAGGGGCTTGCCGAGGGCCTGCTGAAGGGCCTGGACGGGCGCCTTTTGACCGCTATTTCTGCGGTCAATGATGCCGCCCGCACTGCCCTGTCCGATACCAAACCGGACGGTCAGGACGTTGATGCCGGCCTGCAGATGGCGCGCTCGCGTGTCTCTGAGGTACACGATATGAGTAGCCGCATTCTGGAGGCATCGGGCGAGCAGGACGTTCTGTGGATTTCTCGTCAGGGCGGCTGGGAGAACGGCCGCTACGTGGCTGCTTCCGATACCGACCCGGCGACCCTGAATATCGCTCCGTTGAGCGTTGGCCTGCAGTTGCGTGACGGCTTGTTCGCTGACCGCACCGTGATTTTGACGAGCGCAACCCTGACGGTGGGTGACTCTTTTGACGTTGCAGCCGCTGCCCTGGGACTGCAGGGCGAGGGCGCGCCGCGCTGGACGAGCATCGACGTAGGTTCGCCTTTCGACTACCGCAAGCAGGGCATCATGTACGTTGCCGGGGATTTGAAGCCTCCGGGATTTGGCGTGCACGAGGGGCAGCTGGAGCGTCTGCGTGAACTGTGCGAGGCCTCGGAGGGCGGCGCCCTGGGCCTATTTTCCTCGAAGCGTGCCGCCGAGCGTGCCGCCGAGTACATGCGCGAGCATAGCGACCTGAACATTCTCCTGCAGGGCGAGTCTTCGCTCAAGGCTCTGGTGGAGGAATTCAGCGAGGACGTTGACTCGTGCCTGTTCGGAACGATGAGCCTGTGGCAGGGCGTGGACGTTCCCGGTGACTCGTGCCGTCTGGTGGTGATGGACCGCATTCCGTTCCCGCGCCCGGACGATCCGATTGCGCAGGCCCGTACGGAGGCGGTGAACCGTCACCGCGGTAACGGCTTCATGGCGGTTTCTGCCCACCACGCGGCGATTCGTATGGCGCAGGGCGCGGGTCGCCTGATCCGTTCGGTCTCTGACCGCGGCGTGGTGGCCGTGCTGGACTCTCGTGTGGCGACGAAGCGTTACGGCGGTTTCTTGATGAAGGCGATGCCGCCGATGTGGTCGACGCAGAATAAGGCAGCCGTGATGGGTGCGCTAGCTCGTCTTTCAGCCAGTATTGAGCGTTAGCTCGGGCGGGATTCGTTCCTGGCTGCGCCGCCCCGCTTTGGACATAAAAATCACCCCGGTGATACGTGAACCTTCACGTATCACCGGGGTGATTTCTATGTAGAGCTCAAAGCCCTAACGGTTATGTCTTTTAAAGACCGTTGCTGTTTAGAGCCAGCTTCTTCTAGAGACTGTATTTTCTAGAGACTGTGATTTTCTAGAGGCTACGCAGCACGGAGACGACCTTACCCATGACGGTTGCGCGGTCGCCCATAATCGGCTCGTAGTTGGAGTTGCGCGGCATGAGCCAGGTGTGGCCGTCGACCTGACGGAACACCTTCACGGTTGCTTCATCGTCGAGCAGAGCAGCAACGATATCGCCGTTGTCTGCGGTGTGCTGCTCGCGGACAACCACCCAGTCGCCGTCGCAGATTGCGGCATCAATCATGGAATCGCCCTTGACCTTGAGCATGAAGAGCTTGCCGCTACCGACCAGCTGGCGGGGCAGGGCGAGCACATCCTCCACGGACTGCTCGGCGGTGATGGGACCGCCCGCTGCAATTCGTCCAACCAGGGGAACGGGTACGAGGTCTTCATCGCCGACTTCGAAGTTCGGCAGCTCGGGCAGGGAAGAGGAGGCGCTACCGTGGATACCGACGCCGTTCTCATCCAGCACCTCAATGGCGCGGGGGAGCTTGGGGTCGCGGCGAATGTAGCCCATGGTCTCGAGGCGACCGAGTTGGTGGGTGACCGAGGACAGGGACGCAAGACCCACCATGTCACCAATCTGGCGCATGGACGGCGGGTAACCCTTCTGTTCAATCTCGGTGCGGATCGCGTCAAGAATCTTCTGCTGGCGCGCGGTCAGCGCCGGACGGGGCGCTGTTGCCATTTCTTTTCCTTCGGTCTGTGCCCTGATTTCTGTACTCCGGCCTCTGTATTCCGGTCGGGACACGGATGGGTGCTTCACACGTTGTCTGATGGTGTCCTAAAAATTTTTTGGGTTCTGCCGAAATGGGTCTTATCTCGTCAGGGGGTGGAGGAATTCTATCCGTGCCGGAGCGATACCGGAGCGATACACAGGCAACGAGTATGCGCCTCCGCCCTATAAAACTCAGCCAGCGGCACCTGCACTCGATACGGAACCAAGCTGTAACGGGTACAGAAACCTGCTGTGAGTAGGACTCATCAGGAGCGTGTGGAACGTCTCTTGACACCAGTGTAGAACACTACACCGAAAAACTCAAACAAATATTCTAGATTTTTTCTTCGAAACTCGAAGAAATTTTTAGTACATCTCTGCTAGACTTTAGAACAAGAGTTCGTATATACTCTTGAATCTCTCCTGAAATTCAGGATTTACGGGTGAATGTTCGAAAAATATTCGAAGATTCGACCCGGAGTCTTTCGGGAGAGGAGAGTGAATGAGTGTTCGAATGTATTCGAATCCTCTGCTTCTCTCTTCGCATGATCTACCCCGGATGCTCTGGAAAACCTCTGGCGAATCTAGGGAGCATCTGGCGAAGAGAGAGCGCAGGGGATGGGGTTCCGGGGCTACCCGGTGCACCCGACGCTCTGACCTAACTAGAGAATAGCTATCCACTAGTTATCGCCTAACAATCACCACTCCATAGTTATCACTCAACTAGGACCTCCGAGCGGGTATCGCTCGGCATTGCTAGACCCGCGGGGTAAACCCGGGGAGAGCTGAGAGAAAGGAACCACAATGACTACTGCAGCACCTCTTGCTTCTCGTGGCACTTCTGCACACCTTCCGGCAGGTTTGGTGGTACTTCACCCCGCCCGCACCGCGTCCGCCAGCACCGCGCGGGGGCGTTCTCGTGTGCCTGCGTCTTCGCAGTCTGTTCGCTCTTCTCGTGCGGCTCATGCACCCCGTCCCGCGCAGGTGGCTCAGCCCGTTCCCGCTGCTTCTACCCCTGCTGTTTCTACTCAGGCACCTGCTCCGGTTCGCCCTGTAGCTTCTGAGGCGCAGGCTGCTTCTGATGTGCAGGCGCCTAGCGTGAAGAGTGCTCTTCTGGCTAAGGGTGGTGAGCTTCTGCGCTCTGTTCCCGGTTCTATTCGTCGTCTTGGCACTCCGCGCGGTTTCCTGAAGGGCCTACCTCTGCTGACCCTGGCGGCGCTGATTGTGCTCGGCGCTATTAGCTTCTTTGGTCCGGCGGCTTCTGCTTCTGTGGAGAACGCTTCGGTGACTCGAACCGTCGTTGTGGTCAAGCACGGCGAGACCCTGTGGGATATTGCTCAGGCGGTGGATCCGCAAGGTGATACCCGTGATACTGTGGTTCGTATTATGGAGTTGAACTCGTTGACCAGCACCTCTGTTGATGCCGGTCAGCGTCTGGAAATTCCTCAGCCTCAGCGCTAAGCATGGACCCGTGTGTGGTTGGCTTCTGCATGAGGTTGATGTCTTGACTCCGAATCCTTCATCTCTCAAGCTAGAGCGCTTGAGCCGAATTCTTGAGCCTATGAAATAGGAGCGCACCGATGCCTGTTCCCGTTGAACCCACACCCGTCGAAACTGAATCTGTACAGACCACTCAGCCCGCTCGTCCTGTGGTTGCCGTTTTGGGGGAGCCCGGAACTCGTGGTGCCCTGGTGAAGCTTCTTCAGGATGCGGGGGCGGATGTTATCGTGACCGCTGTGCCCGATCAGTTGCGTGAGGCTGACGGCATGGTGGTGACCGGCGGTGCGAGCTCTCTTGAGGCGTACGAAGACCTGAAAGCTAAGGACGCTGAGCGCGTGATTGGTCGCCGGGTTGCTGGCGGTCGTCCGGTGTTGGTTGCCGGTGCAGCGTTGAGCTGCCTCTTCGACTCGGTGACGGTGGAGCATCCGCAGATGGGGCAGATTCAGGTGCAGTGCATGGGGGAGTGGCCCGGCGAGAGCGTGGAGCTTTCTACTCGCGGCCTGGTGCCCGGTGTTTCTGCCCTGCGTTCTTCCTCCGATAGTGCGCTGCTCAAGGATCTTGAGGGTGAGGCTCACTTCAAATCTGAGCACGGCGTTTTTGAGTGGGCTTTTGATCAGAGCATCGAATATATTGCCCCGCCGGCGGTGACTTGGACTGTCACCGAGCCTGCCTATATTGCGGCGGTTGAGAATGGCCCGCTGACGGCGGTGCAGTTCTGCCCGGTGGAATCTGGTGAGCTGGGTGCGGAGTTTCTTCGTCGCTGGGTTGCGTCCCTGGCGGTGACTGGTCGCCTCTCTCTATCCTCTGAGTCGCTGCCTTCTGAGTCTCTGTCGTCTGAGGGCTCTGCTGCTGTTGCGGGAGGTAACTAATGTCTGTACCCGTTCTTGAACTTCTGCCCGCTGTTGATATTTCTGAGGGCTACGCGGTGCGCCCGGTGGGTGGCACCCTCTCCGGTGGTGAGCAGCGCCTCGACCCTGTTGAGGCAGCTTTGACCTGGGTGAAGGCTGGTGCTCGCTGGATTCACCTGGTCGACCTTGATTTGGCGTTTGGTCGCGGTACGAATACCGAGGTTTTGGCTGAGGTGGTTGCCGCCGTCCGTGCCGAGAGCGCCCAGAACTCTGACCCGGTTCGTATTCAGGTTAGTGGCGGCGTGCGTAATGCTGAGAGCCTGGATCGCGCCCTGAGTCTGAACCCGGACCGTGTGAACGTGACCAGTGCGGCTCTGGCGGATTCTTCCTGGCTTGAAGGCGCTCTGGCTCGTTACGCCGATTCTGATCTTCTTGCCCTGGGGCTCGACGCCCGCTACAACCCCGAGCGGGGCTGGGTGACGGTGGCTCGCGGTACCGACTGGTCGGGCCCTGACCTGGCGGAGGCGCTGGCTTGGCTGGAGGGCGCGGGCGTGCGTCGCTATATCGTTACGGATGTGAGTAAAGACGGTTCTCTGGCGGGTCCCGGTGCGGAGCTGCTGGATGAGGTGCTTGCCCAGAGCGCCTGTCGGGTGGTGGCGTCCGGTGGTGTGGCATCGCTGGCTGATCTTGAGAAGCTGCGTTCCATGGTGCCTTATGGGCTGGAGGGCGTGGTGCTTGGTAAGGCACTGTACGTGGGCAACTTTAGTTTTGAGCAGGCTCTTGAGGCTGCCGGCTCCCGCTCCCGCTAAATTTGGTTCCTGCTAAAGCTGCCGGCTTGCTCTAGCCCGCATATCTAGCCCGGGTAGATTCCTTGTCCGCACAGGCTTATATACGACGAAGCCCCGTCTTCCTCATCGTGAGGGAGACGGGGCTTCGCTGTGAATAGACCGGGTACGGTTTAGTACACCGGGCCGGTGAGCTTTTCGCCGGGGCCCTTGCCGGGCTCGTCCGGGAAGGGGGATGCTTCGCGGAATGCGAGCTGCAGGGTGCGCAGGCCGTCGCGCAGGGGTGCTGCGTGCTGGGAGCCGATTTCGGGTGCTGCGGCGGTGACGAGGCCTGCCAGTGCGGTGATGAGCTTGCGTGCTTCGTCGAGGTCCTTGAGGTCGTCGGCGTTTTCGTCGGCTGCGAGGCCGCACTTGACGGCTGCGGCGCTCATCATGTGGATGGCTGCGGAGCTGATGATTTCGATGGCGGGTACGTCTGCGATGTCGCGCAGCTGTTCGTTGACGGCTTCGACCTGCTCTTCGGTGAGTTCGGTGTGGCCGTGTACGGGGGTTTCTTCTTCCGCGGTGAAGCGGAAACTCGTGTTTTCAGTGCTCATAGTCCTAGAATCTCATATTTCGTTTGTTTCGGTAAATGCGTCCTTAAGAGTGGGCGTCTCCGTGGACTTTCCGCGTGAATGACCGCAATTTTTATGGTGTTTTACGTCTAATTCCTTGCGCCTGTAGGGGGTTCTGCGGTATGGTTGTAGGCAGTTTGCAAGTGGAGCATGCCTCCCACCCGGTTGACCGCCGCAGGCGTTAGTTTGCGAGTTTTAAGGTGAACGGGTTCGTGCGCCGCTTTCGGCGTACGCTGGTTTGTGCCTCCGCTTGTGTGACTGCGGGGGCTTTTTTAGTGCCCGCAACGGATAGTATTCACGGGGAAACCCACAGAGCACAGGAGCTAGTCATTAGCGAACCACGCATTAACGATCGTATCCGCGTTCCCGAGGTCCGTCTTGTCGGTCCCGGTGGCGAGCAGGTAGGCGTTGTCCCTCTGAAGGACGCTCTGCGTCTGGCTGAGGACGCCGAACTCGACCTGGTCGAGGTTGCCCCGAACGCGAAGCCGCCCGTGTGCAAGCTCATGGATTACGGTAAGTACAAGTACGAAGCCGCGATCAAGGCTCGTGAATCCCGCAAGAAGCAGGCTAATGCCGTTCTGAAGGAGATCCGTTTCCGCCTGAAGATTGATACCCACGACTACGAAACCAAGGTTGGACACGCTCGTCGTTTCCTTTCCGGTGGTGACAAGGTCAAGGCAATGATTCAGTTCCGTGGTCGTGAGCAGCAGCGCCCCGAGATGGGTGTGCGTCTGCTGGAGCGTCTGGCGGCTGAGCTGGCTGAGGTGAGCACCGTTGAGTCTCGCCCCCGTCAGGATGGCCGCAACATGGTGATGGTTCTGGCTCCGCTTCGCGGTAAGGCAGAGGCTCGCCGTGAGCAGGGCGCCGGCGGTCGCAAGGGTCGCGAGCGTATTGACACGACCAAGGCGAAGCCCGTAACTAATTCTCTGGCAGACGCTATGCCTGCCGAGTTGAAGGCGCAGGCTTCCGCCGAGTAGGGAACCGGGTCGTCACTTTAGGATGGGCACGCGCCTCCACCGTTGGGTGGGTGTTGCGGGTTCACCCGGTGCCGGTTCCGAGGCACCTCGTTAGGGGTGCCTCACCTTTGGTCCTTGGGGCTGATGCGTGTATCGCTCAACCCCACTAAGCTACCCCGCCGTTGTGGCGGGGGATGAATGTAAGGAGAACGGCAGCTATGCCGAAGCAGAAGACCCACTCTGGTGCTAAGAAGCGCTTCAAGCTCACCGGTAGCGGCAAGGTTAAGCGCCAGCAGGCGAACCGCCGCCACTACCTGGAGCACAAGTCCTCTCGTCTGACCCGTCGTCTGGCTTCTGACCAGATCGTTACCGGCGGCCAGGCAAAGGTTGTCAAGAAGATGCTGGGTAAGTAAGCAACGCTTACTCTCTGCACCTGGCGCACCGATAGTGGTGCGCACTGATTAAAGACTCGCTCCTGTTCAGCGTGATATGTGAGCTGTTCAGGACATAAGACGAAGGAGACACACGTGGCACGTGTGAAGCGCGCGGTTAACGCGCACAAGAAGCGCCGTACTATTCTCGATCGTGCATCCGGCTACCGCGGTCAGCGTTCTCGCCTGTACCGTAAGGCTAAGGAGCAGGTCACTCACTCGCTGGTTTACAGCTACGACCACCGTCGTAAGAAGAAGGGTGACTTCCGTCGCCTGTGGATCCAGCGTATCAACGCTGCTTCCCGCGCACAGGGCCTGACCTACAACCGCTTCATCCAGGGCCTGAAGGCTGCTGGTGTTGAGGTTGACCGCCGTATGCTGGCTGAGCTGGCTGTTAACGAGCCCGCTGCCTTCAACGCACTGGTTGAGATTGCTAAGAACAACCTGCCCGAGGACACCTCGGCTCCGAAGGCTTAATTAGCCTAGGTTGTGTGCGTCTGCCCTGAAGATCTAGGTTCGGGGTGGGATGCTCAAGCGTCGTGAGCGGCCGTCTGCACTTTTGAGTGTGGGCGGCCGCTTTCTGCGTATCGGCGGCTTTTTGCGTATCTAGGGGTTGTGCTTGTGACTGTTGTGCTTCTGACTGTTCTGCGTTCTTTGGGTGCGTCTTTGCCTGTACCCTTTAAGAGTGAACTTTTTTGAACGTATTAGTACCCCCGTTGTGATGTCCAATCCGCAGGCTGATCGTGTGCGCGATATTGCGAAGCTGCGTACCCGTGCGGCGCGCACGAAGAAGGGCCAGTTCCTGGTGGAAGGCCCGCAGGCTGTGCGTGAGGCGTTGAAGGCGCACCTGAAGAGCCCCATCCTGGACGCTGTGTATGTCACGGAGGCGGCGTTTGACCGTCATGAGGATATCGCTGATCTGCTGGAGCAGGTCTACGGTACTCCCACCCCGGAGGAGGGCCGCCGCGTTTTCATGCGTGTGGTGACCGATGAGGTGCTGGAGGCGATGGCTGATTCGGTGAGCCCGCAGGGTATTATTGCGGTTTCCTTTATGGTGGATGCGTCGTTCTCGCGGCTGTGGGGTGAGGGCGCGTTGAACCCGAAGCTGATTGCTGTGCTGTCTCGTGTGCAGGATCCGGGTAATGCGGGCACGATTCTTCGTGTTGCTGATGCGGCCGGTGCTGACTTGGTGATTACGACTAAGGGTTCGGTGGATTTGTATAACCCGAAGACGGTGCGTTCTACCGCGGGTTCGCTGTTCCATGTGCCGATTATTCAGGGCGTGCAGCTGGAGGATTTCGCGGAGGATGTGAAGTCTCAGGGTACTGCTGTGCTGGCTGCTGACGGTTATGGTGCGGTGAATCTGCAGGAGCTGAGTGAGTACACGGCGGCTCGTCGTGCCGGTGTGGAGGCGAGTGCCCCGTCCGGTGTGAAGGGTAATTTTGATCTTTCTAAGCCGACCATGTGGCTTTTCGGGAATGAAGCGCAGGGCCTGAACGCTGAAGAGAAGGCAGCGGCGACCATGCGCGTGGCTGTTCCTGTCTATGGTTCGGCTGAGTCTTTGAATGTGGGTACGGCTGCTGCTGTGTGCCTGTATGCTTCGGCGATGGCTCAGCGCGGCGTTTCTCGCTAGGCTTTGGGCGGTTCGTGGCTGTGGTGCAGCGGCGGGCCGCCTTCGCCTCATATTTTTAGAGTTTTGGTTTAGGGCTGTAGAAAGGGAAATCATGTCTGCTCCTTCTGGTCATTCGGGTTCGGGCGCGATTATTGCCGCGCTGGGCGCGAACCTGGGTATTGCGGTGCTGAAGTTTTTGGCTTTTGCGCTGACTCGTTCTTCGTCGATGCTGGCGGAGGCTATTCACTCGGTGGCTGACTCCGGTAATCAGCTTCTGTTGCTGCTGGGCGGTCGTGCTTCGCAGAAGCAGGCTGATGAGGAGCACCCGTTTGGTTATGGCCGTAACCGCTATATTTACGCGTTTATTGTTTCGATTATTATCTTCGCGCTGGGTGGTTTGTTCGCCCTGTATGAGGGTTATGAGAAGCTGCATGACCCGCACGGTATTACTGAGTGGCAGTGGGTTCCGGTGGCTGTTCTGGTGGGTTCGATCCTGCTGGAGGGTAATTCGTTCCGCGTGGCGGTGAAGGAGTCGCGTGAGCTGAAGGGCAAGCAGAGCTGGATGCGTTTCTTGCGTACTTCGAAGAACCCGGAGCTTCCGGTGCTTCTGCTGGAGGATGCGGGTGCGCTGCTGGGTCTGATTTTTGCGCTCTTTGGTGTGGGTCTGACTCTGTTGACCGGTAATGGTCTGTGGGATGCGTTCGGTACCCTGGCTATCGGTATTCTGTTGGTCTTTATCGCTGTGTTCCTTGCGGTGGAGATGAAGTCCCTAATTTTGGGTGAGGCTGCTTCGCCGGAGGATTTGGCGAAGATTCGTGCGGCGATTGAGGATGGCGATAGCGAGCGCATTATCCACATTAAGACTGTGCACCTGGGTCCTGAGGAGATTCTGGTGGCGGCAAAGATTCGTATTCATGATGCTGACACTGGTCGTGCGGTAGCTGATGAGATTGACGCGGCTGAGGTTCGTATTCGCGAGGCTGTTCCTGCGGCACGCATCATTTATTTGGAGCCGGATATTTTCCGGGCTTAGTTCTAGGAGATTTTTGTTATGACCGTTGAGATGATCGTTTATCGTTTGCTAAAGATTTTCGTTGGCCTGATCATTCTTTTGGTGTACCTGCGTCTGACTCACCGTTCTCAGGCGGGGCACCAGACCCCGATTGACACCATTGGTAATTTTGTCATCGGTGGTGTGTTCGGTGGCGTGTTGTACAGCGAGCAGATTAGCCTGTTCTACTTCGTCGTCTACATGGTGTTTACGCTGTGCATGATTCAGCTGCTGAACGTGGCGACCACGAAGATTCGTTTTCTGCATATGGCGGTGCGTGAGCAGCGCGTGCCGGTCATTACGGATGGTGATATCGATATTAAGAGCTTCCAGCAGGCAGATGTGGTTCTTGATCCGATGCGCCTGATTGCTGACCTTCGTGCGCAGGGTATTTACGACCTGGAAGACATTGAGTTCGCTCAGATTGAACCGAACGGTGCGCTGAGCGTGATCCGTAAGGGTGACGGTGTGCCGAACTTTGCTCTGATTGTGAAGGGTAGCTTGGTCACTCGCGATATCGCGGATGCGCACAAGACCGAGGATTGGGTGTACCTACAGTTGCGTGCCGCTGAGGTCGAGCTTGAGGATGTCTTCCTCATGGAGTTCAAGAACGGTAACCGCCTTCTGATTCTGCTGAATGACGGCACTAATATTCGCCGTGAGGTGGCAGAAGCCTCGAATATGAATGATGAGGAAGAAGAGTGGCAGGAAGGCGTGGAGGAAGCTCCTGAGCCTGAGGATACTGAGGATGCAGAGAAGGAAGTAGCGGAGCACGCTGCTGAAGATGCGCATCCGATGAAGGATTCTAAAGCGTAGAAGAAGGTAGAGAAAGATGAGTGAAGTGTCGCCCTCGTTTGAGGTTCAGGTGGTTGGCGCCGCCGTGGTCGATTCTTTGGTGGCTCCGACCCGTATGCTGGTGGCTCAGCGTTCTGAGCCGCAGACTGTTGCCGGCATGTGGGAGTTCCCGGGCGGTAAGGTCGAACCGGGGGAGAGCTGCGAGCAGGCGCTGGTGCGTGAGCTGAAGGAGGAACTGGGCGTGCAGGCGCGTTTGGGTGCTGAGGTGCCCGGTGCGTATCCGCAGGGCTGGCGTCTGAGCGAGCGTCTGGCGATGCGTGTGTTCTTTGCTGAGATTCTTTTGGGTACTCCGGATACTTTGGAAGATCATAGTGCTCTGCGGTGGATGCCGCTGCCGAAGTCTAAGGATGACGCGCAGGCGTACGATGACCTGCTGGGTTTGCCGTGGATTCCTGCTGACTTCCCGATTGTGGAAGCGCTCCTGCAGCAGCTGCAGGACACTGGCACTGGCGAGGCGTAGACCCAAGGTCTGACCTAATGCTCTGCGCTAGTTCGTTGCGAGGCTAAGTCACCGTTATGTGACACGTTCGCGGCGGTAACAGGATAAATTTTCTCTATCTTTTTTGACACTGTTTGAAGGCGGGATTCCCTGTGGGGAGTCCCGCCTTTATTCATATTTTGAGGGCGATTTATGCGCCAGGTGATTCTGACTTGTGTATTTGTTGGGGAGGGGATTTTGTCATATATGGGTTCGACACGGATACATACTTTGGAAACCAATCGGTAGGCGGGTAGTATTGAGGGAGAAATCACATACGTATTGGGAGACAATGATGACTGCTCAACCCCCGTTTGATCCGGGTGCCTACCGCTCCGACGCGGTTCCCTCGGACACTCAAGCTATTTATATTCAGGAAGGCGGCGCTGAGCCGCGCGGAATTCTGTTCCACTCGCCGACCAAGCACCCGAAGATTCTGCGTCTGCAGGAGATTATGATTGTCTCCGCGTTGCTCTGCTTTATCCACGGTGTTATTTCCTCGTTCGCGCCGGGTAACCTGTCCCCGCTGAAGGGTCTGCCGGAGGTCGGTGCTGCAGGCGGTATCGGCCTGCTGGTCGTTTCTGCGGTTGTGTACATCTGGGTGTACTTCACGATTCAGAAGGGCAAGCGTCTGGGCCTGACCGTCGGTCTGATTTTTGCGATTCTGGGTGCGTTCGTGGCGATTCTGTCTCTGATTGGTAATGTCATTGACGCTCAGCGCTACGGCTTCGTGCCCCTGTACGCGGCATGGTTCATTGCGAACGTGCTGTGGATTCGTGCTTCTTTTGACCCGGCTGTGAAGCAGGCTCTGAAGTAAGTACAACCCTTCAACACTGTTGTTGAGGCTATATACCTAAGAACGCCCGGATGGACTATCCGGGCGTTCTGCTGTTTACGCTTCCTTCTCTGGTCTAAAATGGATAGGATATGCGCCCGTCGCTTTCCCCCTGTTCCGCACACTGTGTGGGCAGCCGGGGGAGAGCAGACGGTGCTGCCTAAGGTGTATAACGAGCCAGCCGGCATAGTGCCGGTGGTATGCAGAGAAGAGTGACAATGACCGATTCCGTGCAGGAACACGAGGGTCTTAACGGCCCGGCTCAGGTTCTCGCCCGCATTGCGCAGGTTCTGGAGGAGAACCCCGAGAACGGTTTGGACGCTATCCGTGAGGCTTTTGAGGCTGAGCGTGAGCGCGCCCGCCAGGAGATTCGCGAGAAGGCTAAGGACTTTGACAGCCTCAAGGAGGTGCGCCTGAGCTTCTTCGGTGAGAAGGGCATCATGAGCATCGCTAACCGCCAGATGCGTGATCTTCAGAACCAGCACAAGGGCCCGGTGGGTAAGCTGATGGGTCAGGCTCGTGCAGCCCTGACTGAGGCTATTGAGGCTCGTACCGCCGAGCTGGAGGCTGAGCGTGAGGCTCGCATCCTGGCTGAGGAAGCTGTGGACGTTTCTGCTGCTTCGCCTCGCCGTTCTCTGGGCGGCCGCCACCCGATTGCTCTGATGCAGGAGCGCCTGACTGATATTTTCGTCGGTATGGGTTGGGAAGTTGCTGACGGCCCGGAGCTGGAGTCTGAGTGGTACAACTTTGACGCTCTGAACATTAAGCCGGATCACCCGGCACGCGAAATGCAGGATACTTTCTACGTTGAGCCGAAGAACGCTCACCTGCTGCTGCGCACTCACACTTCGCCGGTGCAGATGCGCTCGCTGCTTTCGCGTGATTTGCCGCTGTACATTGTGTGCCCGGGTCAGGTGTACCGCACCGATGAGCTGGACGCGACCCACACCCCGGTCTTCCACCAGATTGAGGGCCTTGCCGTGGATAAGGGCCTGACCATGGCTGACCTGAAGGGCACCCTGGAGTACATGGCACGCGCCATGTTCGGTGAGGACGCTAAGATTCGCCTGCGCCCGAACTTCTTCCCGTTCACTGAGCCTTCCGCTGAGCTGGATTTGTGGCACCCGAACGCTAAGGGCGGCCCGCAGTGGATTGAGTGGGGCGGCTGCGGCATGGTGAACCCGAATGTTCTGCGTGCTGCGGGTATTGACCCTGAGGAGTACTCGGGCTTCGCCTTTGGTATGGGTATTGAACGTACCCTCATGTTCCGTAACAACGTCGCTGACATGCATGACATGGTTGAAGGCGACATCCGTTTCTCTGAGCAGTTCGGGATGGAGATCTAAATTATGCGTGTACCCCTGTCATGGCTGCGCGAGTTCGTGCCTGTAGCCGAGGATGCTTCGGCTGAAGATTTGATGGCGACCCTGGTGAAGGTTGGCCTGGAAGAAGAAGACGTTCACCGCCCCTCTGATGAGCTGTCCGGCCCGATTGTGGTTGGTCAGGTGCTCTCTATGGAGCCGGAGACCCACTCGAACGGCAAGACCGTGAACTGGTGCCAGGTGCGTGTGGTTCCGGAGGGCCAGGAGCAGACTCTGACCGGTAAGGGCATTGAGCCTTCCGGTGTTCAGGGCATTATTTGTGGTGCCCACAATTTCGTACCCGGCGACAAGGTTGTTGTGACCCTGCCCGGCGCTGTTCTGCCCGGTGGTTTCGCGATTACCGCTCGTAAGACCTATGGCCACAAGTCGGCTGGCATGATTGCCTCGACCCGTGAGCTGGGCATTGGCGACGACCACGGTGGCATCCTGGTGCTCTCGACCCTGGGCCTGGACCCGGAGCTTGGCACCGATGCGATGGAGCTGCTGGGCCTGTACGATCAGGCTGCTGAGGTGAATGTGACCCCGGACCGCGGTTACGCGTTCTCTCTGCGCGGTATTGCTCGCGAGTGGTGCCACGCTACCGGTTCTTCCTTCGAGGATTTTGTGCTGGCGTACGGCGAGCGCGCCCCGGAGGCGAACGACGCCGGCCACGCTGTCGTCCTGCGTGATGACGCCCCGATTCACGGCAACCCGGGCTGTACCCGTTTCGTGATGCGTGAGGTGTCGGGCGTGAAGGCGGATGCGCCGGTTCCGACGTGGATGTCTTCGCGTCTGCGTCTGGCGGGTGTGCGCTCGCTGTCGCTGCCGGTGGATATTTCGAACTACGTGATGCTGGAGACCGGTCAGCCGCTGCACTTCTACGATGCTGACAAGGTTCAGGGTGAGATTGTGGTGCGTCGCGCCGCTGCTGGCGAGAAGCTGGTGACCCTGGATGGTGTTGAGCGTACTCTGCACCCCGAGGACATCGTTATTGCTGATGATTCGGGCGTGATTGGTCTTGCCGGTGTGATGGGTGGCGCCTCCACTGAGGTGACCGATTCGACCACCCGCATTCTGGTGGAGTCTGCTCGTTTTGATGAGGTGTCGGTGGCTCGTACTGCTCGCCGTCACAAGCTGATTTCTGAGTCCTCGAAGCGTTTTGAGCGTGGCGTGGATCCGCAGATTCAGGCTGCGGCTGCTCAGCGTGCGGTTGAGCTGCTGGTTGAGCTGGCTGGTGCTCAGGTTGAGCCGGGCGTTACTGATGTGTCGCTCGGCTATGAGCCGGTCGTGATTGATCTGCCTGCTGATTACACTGCTGGTCGTATTGGCGTGGATTACTCGCCGGAGCAGATTGAGTCTTGCCTGCGTGAGATTGGCTGCTCGGTGGAGCGTACCGAGTCTGGTTACGCGGTGACTGTCCCCTCGTGGCGTACTGACCTGCGTGCGAAGGAGGACCTGACTGAGGAAATCGCACGTATTGACGGTTACGAGAACATCCCCTCGACTCTGCCGGTGGCTCCTGCGGGTCGCGGTTACACTCCGGAGCAGGCGGGTAAGCGTCGTGCGCTGAATGCGCTGGCGGCTTCCGGTCTGACTGAGGTGTTCGCGTACCCCTTCGTGTCGGCTGATGCGAACAACCTGTGGTCGGCTCCGTGGGTGAGCACCCCTGAGAACCCGGTGACTGAGGTTCCTTCGGTTCGCCTGGAGAACCCGATTTCTTCGGCTGAGGGCTGGATGCGCCGTTCGCTGCTGCCTGGCCTGGTTGAGGTTTTGAAGCGTAACCTGTCTCGTGGTTTCAAGAACCTGGCTATTTTTGAGGCGGGTCACGTGTTCATTCCGGGTGAGCGGCTGGGTTCGGAGTCTATTCCGCCGCTGGGTGCTCGTCCTTCGGATGAGGTTCTGGCTGATCTGAACGCCGGTATTCCGCAGCAGCCCACTTTCGTTGCTGGTCTGTTTGCAGGTACTGAGCACGAGGCGATGCCGGGTGCCGCTCCGCGCGCTTACGATTGGCGTGATGCTCTGGACGCTGTGCGTCTGGTGGCTGCCGCTGTTTCGGCTGAGATTCAGGTCCGTAACGGTGTGCACACTGCGTTCCACCCGGGCCGTGTGGCTGAGGTTCTGAACGCTGCCGGTGAGCGTGTTGGTTTCGCTGGCGAGCTGCACCCGAAGCTTCTGCAGGAGCTGAACCTGCCTGAGCGCACCTGCGCGTTTGAGCTGGATTTCTCGGCGCTGTTCGCTGGTCGTGTTGAGGCGCGTCAGGCTACTCCGGTGCTGACTTTCCCGGCTGCTACTCAGGATGTGGCGCTTCTGGTGGACCGCGATCTGCCTGCTTCTGAGGTGGAGCGTGTTCTGCGTGAGGGCGCTGGCGAGCTGCTGGAGGATATCCGCGTCTTTGATGATTACCGCGGTGTCGGTATTGATGAGTCGAAGAAGTCTTTGGCGTTTGCCCTGCGTTTCCGTGCGCCGAATCGTACGCTGACTGCTGATGAGGCGTCGGCTGCTCGTGAGGCTGCTGTGGCTGCGACTGTTGAGCAGCTGGGTGCGGAACCGCGTGTCTAACCGGTCTGACCCTATGGCGTAATGCCTAGTGCTGACGGGGTGGGAGTTGTTGGCTCCCACCCCGTAGCTTTTGGTGTTGTGTAGCGGGTTTACCGGTGGGGTTGGTTTATGAAGCGTTGATAAGCGCTTTCGTTGGTGAACTCATGTGGTTATGGGTACCCTAGAAGATAGATGAAGTGAGGGAGAGAGTAATGGCTAATCGAGAGAACTCGCGCGAGCAGGATGAGCTGTCACAGTCGGAGGTCGAAGAAACCTACTTTGAAGATTCTGAGTATGGTGATTCTCAGTACGAGGATTCTGAATATGAGGAGTACGACGAGTACGAGGATTACGACGATGAGGAAGAGAACTCCTCTCTTTTCGCGATGAGTGAGGAAGAGCTGGATGACCGTCCGGGCGTGAACTGGCTGTCGGTTCTTTCTGCTGCTGTTGCGGTTATTCTTTCCATTGTTTTGGCTGTTGTGGGTGTCCGTGCTTTTGCGTCGGTGAATAATAACGCTGAGTATGCCGGTAAGAGCTGGGTTATTCAGGGCACCTACCAGGATCTGACTCCTGACCTGATTACGAAGGGTAATGTGGCTCGTTATAAGGGCAATTTGCCGGCTGATGACGCGCTGAACGGTAAGACCTATGTGTCGAACCTGAAGGATAAGTATCAGGTGACTTCGGGGGCTCCGATTGAGTTCCGCGGTTCGCAGACTGGTGATGTTCCCTCCGAGTTCCCGCGTGAGGTGGATGGCCTGCTGGTGGAGAAGAACGGAAACCTCGAGGTTGTCTACACCGCTGAGAAGGGCACGTTGAAGCCTGTGACTGAGGCAAGCGTGAATGCTGAGCGTTTTGCCGGTATCGCAAGTATTGTTGGTGCGGTGCTGGTGCTTTTGCTGGGTCTGGGTTTTGCTGTGTGGCTGAACCGCCGTTCGCGCGATGTCGAGTATGAGGATCTGGACGGTCTGGTGGAGGACGAGCGCTAGGCGTTCTGAATCCTAAGGACTGACCGGTCAAGGTTTTGTTGAGGGAGCCTGTTTCTGGCGCACGTGGTGTGCTGGAGGCGGGCTCCTTTTTCGTGCTCGCGTACCGGGGGTTTCTTGATCGGTGCGGCGCCCCAGCCCACAATATTCTTGCACGCTATGCATTCATTGCGAGGTTATGCGCCCGAATGTGTAGATACACGCTACATTCGCGGCGTTTTGCGTGACAGCTGGTGAGATAAACCCTGAAATTTCCCCCATATCTTGGAATAATCCATATTTGGTGCGCATATTTATGTGCATATGTATTATCTTGGGTAGTAAAGAATGTTGCGCTGCGCCACCGTTGGGCAGCTCCGTTCTGAATTCGTGATTGGCACCGTAGGAAGAAGAGATATTATGCCTTTCCCCTCGACCAAGATCGCGCGTCAGGCACGCATCGTTGAATTGCTGCAGACCCGACGTGTCCGCTCCCAGGCTGAACTGGCGCAGTACCTGACCGATGATGGTATGAAGGTTACTCAGGCGACCCTTTCCCGTGATCTTGTTGAAATTGGCGCTGAGCGCATCCGCGATGAAGGCGCCGGCCTGATTTATGCTGTGCCGAATTACCCTGCCCGTCGTGGCGGTGGTACTGCACCTGATGCCCGTATGATTTCCCTGTTTAAGGAACTGCTGATTACCGCTGAGGGTTCGGCAAATATTACGGTTCTGCGTACTCCTCCGGGTGCTGCGCAGTTCTTGGCGTCGTCGATTGATCAGGGCGGTCTTGAAGCGATTATGGGCACTATTGCCGGTGACGATACGGTCATAGTGGTTACTCGTGACCCCAATGGCGGGGCTGCGCTTGCCGAGAGCTTCTTGGATTGGTCTGCTGCTCAGTAGTAGCTGGGGCGTATCTTGCGCTGTTCTTCTGATGTTTCGGGGGAGCGGTTGAGGGTACGCCCTTCTGCTGTCTTCGGGCTCTTTGCCGGGCTTCTAGCTCGGCTTCTCCTCTTCTAGATATACCGATTTTTCTGTGGTGAGAGTTTTCTATCATGTCTGAAATGCACGATTCAGCGAACAATATTGCCTACCTGTTGGCGGAGGCTGCTTCTGATGCCGGGGCTAAGGCGGCTTTGGCGATTCCGGCTTCTGACTCTGCTGATGTGCAGGTGGTGAGCTACGCGCAGTTGGCGTCCGCTACCGCGCAGGTTCAGCGTCATTTGGCGGCGCTCGGTGTTGAGCGCGGTGACCGTGTGGCGTTGTCTATGCCGAATGTGGCGTTGATGCCGGCACTGTATTACGGCATTGTGGCTGCGGGTGCGATTTGTGTTCCGTTGAATCCGCTGTTGTCGGGTGCTGAGCTGGAGTATCATCTGCGCGATAGCGGAGCGAAGGTGCTTTTTGCTTTTGCGGGTACTCGTCTGGCGTCGGAGGCTTCCTCGACGGTGCCGGTGAAGAACGGCTCGATTCGTTGCGAGATTTTCACCGGGGGAGAGGGCTCACCGATGGCTCCTTTTGATGGGCTGTCCGATGCGGTGCTGGAGCCTGTCCCGGTGGCGGCGAGTGACCCGGCGATTATTCTGTACACCTCGGGTACGACGGGCCGCCCGAAGGGTGCGACGCTGACTCACGCGAATATCCTCTCGAATGCTCGTAGTTGCGTGAGCGTTTTTGGTTTCACCGCTGAGGACGTCATTTTTGGCGGTCTTCCGCTGTTCCACGCGTTTGGTCAGACGGTGTCGATGAACGCGGCGTTTGCGGCGTCGGCTACGGTTGCTTTGCTGCCGCGTTTTACCCCTGATGGTGCGCTGAATCTGATGGAGCGTGCGGGGGTGTCGGTGTTGGCGGCGGTCCCGAGCATGTATGTGTCGTTAGCGGCGGCGCTGGAGGCTGAGCCTGAGCGTGCGCGCTCGCTGCGTGGTCGCATCCGTTTCGGTATTTCGGGCGGTTCGCCGTTGCCTGCGCCGGTGCATTCTGCGTTGAAAACGCTGATTGAGTGCCCGGTGTATGAGGGCTACGGTTTGAGTGAGACGTCGCCGGTGGTTTCGTTTAATCAGGCGGAGTTTGGCATGGTGCTCGGTTCGGTGGGTCGTGTGCTGCCGGGCGTGCAGGTGCAGGTCCGTTGCCCGGAAGGTTCTGAGTGCACGCCGGGTGTGAGCGGTCAGCTGTGGGTGCGCGGTGAGAATGTGATGGCTGGCTACTGGAATAATCCGGCGGCTACTGCTGAGGTTTTTGACGGCGAGTGGTTTGCGACCGGCGATGTTGCTCGTGTTGATGAGCAGGGCAATATTTTTATTGTGGATCGTATTAAGGACATGGTTCTGCGTAACGGCTATTCGGTGTATCCGCGTGAGATTGAGGATGTTCTCTATACCCATGAGCAGGTGCAGTCGGTAGCGGTGTTGGGTGTGCCGGATGAGCGCGTGGGCGAGGAGGTCGTCGCCGTGGTGATGCCGCGTCCGGGTGCTGATGAGGGTGTGCTGCAGGCGGAGTTGAATGCGTTGGCGCGTACTCGTTTGGCGGCGTATAAGTATCCTCGCCGCTACGTGATGGTGGAGAGCATGCCGCTGGGCCCGACCGGCAAGATTCTTAAGCGTGACTTGCGGGTTTTGATTCAGCGGGGCTAATCCCGGTAGACGGTTCTTGGTGTTCATCTGAGGACAACCGCGGGTGAAGGGGGTAGAATCTTGTAGGCGGCTTCTACCGCGTTATTGTTCCCGAGTGTTTTTTCCGGGGCTATCCCCTTCACGAAAGAGAGAGCATGAGCGTTCCCGCTTCTGAGGCTTCGCGAACCCCTATTGAGCAGTTGATTCCGGCTGCTTGCGCTACGATTCCGAATTACCCGCACGAGGGTATCCTCTTTTACGATGTGACCACTCTCTTCGCTAATGCTGAGGTGTTCAAGGCGTGCATTGATGAGCTGGCTGCTCGTTTTGAGGGTCAGTTTGATGTGGTGGCTGGTGTTGAGGCTCGCGGTTTCTTGCTGGCTTCTGCGCTCGCGTACGCTACCGGTACTGGCGTTATGACGGTCCGTAAGGCGGGTAAGCTTCCGCGTGAGACGTACCGTGAGGAGTATGCGCTGGAGTACGGTAGCGCGGCGATTGAGATTCACTGTAATGATTTCGCGCCGGGCACTCGTGTTCTTCTGCTGGATGATCTGCTGGCGACTGGCGGTACCCTGGTGGCTGCCGCGAAGCTGGTGGAGCGTGCGAACCTGAAGGTTGCCGGCGTTGGCGCTCTTCTGGAGCTGGATGGTCTGGGCGGCCGTGAGGCGCTGGACGGTTACCGTCTTGAGACGCTGAGCTTGGTGTCTGAGTACCCGTTGCCGTCGAAGTAGTTTTATAGATGTGGAGGTGCCCCGCCGGTTGATCCGGTGGGGCACTTTTCTGTGTATGCTTGGGCGGGTTTTCTACGGGGGTAATATTTCTGCCCTTCGGAGCCTGTCCTGTAAAATAGTGACCCGTATTTTTGGGTGTCTGTCGCACCCTGTCTTTGAGACACCATAGGTTTAAGGAGCTTACGTGTCATCTGAATCTCTACCCCAGCAGTCTGCTGATTCTTCGGCGGCTGAGAAGCTGTTTGCTGAGCAGATGGCTGCGGAGCGTGAGTATGTTGCTCGCGTGTATGCTCGCCTGGATGAGCTCCGTGAGGAGACGGCTGAGAAGCTGGCTGCTGTGCGTAAGAATCAGGCGGTGGGCGGTCATCAGAACCGTTCGGAGCGTGACTCTTTTGCTACTCACTATGAGGATCGTTTGGCGCAGCTGAATGCTGTGGATTCTCGTCTGACGTTTGGCCGCCTGGATATGGATCGTGAGGGCGCCGATGCGGTGCGTTATATCGGTCGTATTGGTATTACGGATAGCAATCAGCAGCGTTTGCTGATGGACTGGCGTGCTCCGGAGGCGGGTACGTTCTATCAGGCGACTGCTTTCCACTCGATGGGTGTGCGCCGCCGCCGTCACCTGATGCTTGAGGGCCGCACTGTCGTAAATATTGAGGATGAGGTCTTCGATTCGGAGATGCTGCAGGATGAGGACGCCCTCCACGGTGAGGGCGCTCTGCTTGCGGCGTTGAATAAGAAGCGTACCGGCCGCATGGGCGATATTGTGGCGACGATTCAGGCTGAGCAGGATGCGATTATCCGCTCGGAGCTGCCGGGCGTGCGTGTTGTGCAGGGTGGTCCGGGTACCGGTAAGACTGCTGTGGCGCTGCATCGTGCGGCGTACCTGCTGTATACGAACCGTGAGCGCCTGTCGAAGGCTGGCGTGCTGGTGGTTGGTCCGTCGAATTCGTTCATGTGGTATATCGAGCGTGTGCTTCCTTCGCTGGGTGAGACCGGCGTGGTGATGTCTTCGTTGGCGACCCTGTATCCGGGTCTGCGTGCTGTGCCTGAGAAGGACCGTGCGGTTGCCGCGTTGAAGGGCGATTTGCGCATGGTGAAGGTTATTAAGCGTGCGGTGGCGGATCGTCAGAAGGTGCCGGCTCAGGTTCAGCGTCTGAATGTTGAGGGCACTGATGTTGAGCTGACTCCGGAGATGGTTCGTTCGGCTCGTTCTCGTGCTCGTTCGACGGGCAAGCCGCATAATGAGGCTCGTGAGACGTTCGTGAAGATTCTGTTGAAGGAGCTGACCGCGAAGCTGGATGATCAGCTGAACCGTGCGGCGGGTCGTGTGGTGGAGCGTCCGTATCTGCAGGATGATGTGCGTGCTTCGATGGATGTGCGCCGTGCCTTGAACTTGGCATGGATGCCGCTGTCGCCGGAGACTCTGTTGCGCTCGCTGTTTTCGAAGCCTCACTATCTGGAGTCTGCGACTCGTGAGTTGTCGAAGGCTGAGCGTGAGCTGCTGGCTCGCCCGGCGGATGCCCCCTTCACGGAGGCTGATGTTCCTCTGCTGGATGAGGCTGCTGAGCTTTTGGGTGATTTTTCGAAGGTGACCGGTGCGGCTGCGGCGGCTCGTGCTGCGGCGGAGCATCGTGCGAACCTTGAGAATGCGGCGAAGGCTTTGGAGAATGTTCACCAGTCGCTGGAGGATATTGGCGCTGATGGCGTGATTACTCCTGAGCAGATTGCGATGATGAATGAGGTTCGTGGCGAGCGTATGACTGCTGCGGCTGCGGCGTCGGCTGATCGTACGTGGGCGTATGGCCATATTGTGGTGGATGAGGCTCAGGAGCTTTCACCCATGCAGTGGCGTTTGCTGATGCGTCGTTGCCCGATGAAGTCGTTCACGATTGTGGGCGATATTGCTCAGGCGTCTTCTGCTGCGGCTGCTTCGTCGTGGTCGCAGGCGTTGGAGCCGTTTGTGGGTGAGCGTTTCACTCTGGAGGAGCTGACGATTAATTACCGTACTCCGGCTCAGATTGCTGAGGCGGCGGTATCGGTTGCTCAGGCTGCTGGCTATGAGGTGTCTGCACCTCGTGCGGTGCGTGAGGGTCAGTGGCCTCCGCTGGTTCATGAGGTTGCCTCCGAGTCTGTTGTGGAGCAGACCGTGGCCGTGGTCAGCGAGGAGGTCGCTCATTCGGGTGGCGCTCTGATTGGTGTGGTGTGCCCGCCGAGCCTGTATGTTCAGACGGCTCAGGCTGTGGCTCGTGCTCACGCTGATCGTACGGGTACCGCGCAGACCGCCCTGGAAAATCAGGTGCTGGTTCTGACTCCGTGGGAGGCGAAGGGCCTGGAGTTTGATGTTGTGGTGATTGTTGAGCCGCAGCAGCTGATTGATGATGCTGATGGTGCTGTGGGTGACCTGTACGTGTCGATGACTCGTCCGACTCAGCGCCTGCACATGGTGGGTTCGCGGATGCCCGCGGGTCTGTAGCTCTGTAGTACCTTTTCTTGTTATTTCTTTGAGCCGGTGCCGCACCGGTTTGGGCGCTCGCTTGGGTTTTTCTGAGCGTTTGGGCTGGTGCGGTGCTAGGCTTGTTACATATTTTGTTCGAGCGCCTTCGGGCGTTGTTACCTTGTGAATGGGAGAAGCATGTCTGCCGAGATCCTCAACGCGCAGCATAATGACGATACCTTCGAGAATATTTGGCAGGAGCTGAAGTGGCGCGGCCTGGTGCACGTGAGCACTGATGAGGCTGCTTTGGAGAAGGCGCTGAGCGAGGAGAGCCTGACTTTCTATACGGGTTATGATCCGACTGCGGCTTCTTTGCACCTGGGTCACTTGGTGCAGCTGCTGGTGATGCGTCGTCTGCAGTTGGCTGGTCACAAGCCGCTGGGTCTGGTGGGTGGTTTCACCGGTTTGATTGGTGATCCGCGTCAGACGTCTGAGCGTGTGCTGAACTCTCCTGAGGTTGTTGCTGAGTGGGTTAAGTCTCTGCGTGCTCAGATTGAGCGTTTCCTCTCTTTCGAGGGTGAGAATGCTGCTCGTATGGTGAATAACTTGGACTGGAGCGGTCAGATGTCTGCTCTGCAGCTGCTGCGCGATGTTGGTAAGCACTTCCGCGTGGGCACCATGGTGAAGAAGGAGATTGTGGCGAAGCGCCTGAACTCCGACGAGGGCATTTCGTACACCGAGTTCTCGTACCAGATTCTGCAGGGCTTGGACTTCTTGGAGTTGAACCGTCGTTTCGGTTGTACTCTGCAGACCGGTGGTTCTGATCAGTGGGGTAACCTGACGAGTGGTACTGAGCTGATTCGTAAGGTGGAGGGTAAGAGCGTTCACGCTATTGGTACTCCGCTGATTACTAACTCTGATGGCACTAAGTTCGGTAAGAGCGAGGGTAACGCTATTTGGCTGAACCCGCAGATGTGCTCGCCGTACGCTTTCTACCAGTTCTGGCTGAACACTGCGGATGCGGATGTTGTGGATCGTCTGAAGGTGTTCACCTTCCTGACTCGCGCTGAGATTGCTGAGTTTGCCGAGAAGGTTGAGAAGGAGCCATTCAAGCGTGAGGCTCAGAAGACTCTGGCGTACCTGGTGACTTCGCTGGTGCACGGCACCGAGGCTACCGATCAGGCCGTGGCTGCTTCGGAGGCTCTGTTCGGCAAGGGTGATTTCGCTGCTCTGGACGAGGTAACCCTGGAATCTGTAGTTGCGGAGCTTCCTTCTGCGAAGCTGACCGAGGACCGCCTGGACCTGATTTCGGTGCTGACCGAGCTGGGCTTTGCGAAGTCTAACTCTGAGGCTCGTCGCATTCTGAAGGAGGGCGGCGCTTCGGTGAACGGCGTGAAGGTTCAGGGCGAGGACGCAGCGATTTCTAAGGATGATCTGCTGCACGGTCGTTTTGCGATGGTTCGCCGTGGCAAGAAGAACCAGGGCGCTGTAGAGCTGATCTAATACAGAGCTGATTTAGTCTTCTCGATACATATAGATGGGAGGGGTGCTTCTCTGCTGAAGTATTCAGTGGGGGAGTGCCCCTCCTTTTCTGTTCCCTATATATGTTCCCTATATGCACAGAGAGCCCCTCCGTCAGGAGGGGCTCTTCTTGTATCGTTCTGCTGCCCTCTTCTGGCTCTGGGTTTTCTTGGTTTGTCTTTGTTTGCGAGGGCTTTGGGCACCTTTCGACCCTGTTTTGGGGCTCCAGGGAGGGGAATTCGCAGATTTTTGAGGTTTTTTGGAAGTTTTTTAAAGATTTTCTACCACCCATAAAACACACTGACTAGGCGATTTAGTGCCTGGGAGGGTGTTTGAGACCCTTTCAAGGCCCTGTTTGTGTCCCACTTCACCCATTTTCGGGTTGCAGGGGTGTTTAGGGGTCTGTATAGTTGTATGAGTCGCCGCGGCGAGGAGGAAAAAACGAAGAGTTTTCTTCGGTGTTTCTCCTAGTCAGAAGCGGTTTGACTGTCTTTCAATTGTATAGTGTTTTGGTTTCTTGCTTA